>ERZ773157.1535-NODE-1535-length-21091-cov-9.699800_pt1 | contig 21091 bp, 14 predicted proteins | sample MGYA00511480_ERZ773157 | MGnify/ENA primary metagenome ERZ773157 (study PRJEB29015, sample SAMEA2737863) | human gut metagenome | biome: human gut; feature: human-associated habitat; material: faeces | place: China | collected 2012 ... | reverse complement strand
ATAAAAATTACTCCTTTCATTTTTCTTATAAAAAATAAAAGAAGTATACCTAAAAAATATATTGTTATTGGTATTATTGTTTTAATTATTATTATTTTTGTTATATTTTCTTTTACTCTTAAAGAAGATAGAAAACTTAATAAGGTTGAATCTTTTATTAGAGATGCTTTAGTGTATACTGAGAAGATTATATCATATCCTGTTAGATTTGTATCTGGTAAAATAAATGATTATAATGAACTTAAAAGTGTAGAGGAAGATAATGATATATTAGAGACTTCTCTTGATAGAGTTACTTCAATTGAGGCTGAGAATATTGAACTTAGAAGGGAACTTGAGAGATTAAAGGAAGAACTTAATATTGAACATAATTTATCTGATTATGAATATTTGAATGCTACGGTTGTCAGTAGAAATGTTGGCTTTTGGTATAATACTATTACGATAGATAAGGGTACTTATAATGGGGTAGAGAAGGATATGGTTGTTATTAATTCTAAAGGATTAATTGGTAAAATTATTAAGACTAGTACTTTTACTTCTGATGTTAGACTTATTACTACGAGTGATACTAATAATAAGATATCTGTTCATATAAGTAATGGTGATTATGATTTATATGGTCTTATTAATAGTTATGATTATAATGATAATTATTTGGAAGTAGAGGGTATTAGTAATACTAAGGATGTTAGAGTAGGAGACTATGTATATACTTCTGGACTTGGTGGTATATTTCCTTCAGGTATTTTAGTAGGCACTGTTAGCGAGATATCTACTGATTCTTATGATTTAGCTAAGATTATTAAAGTTAAACCTTCAAGTGATTTTACTGATATTAATTATGTTAGTATATTAAAAAGGAAAGATAGTAATGATTATTAGTATTATATATTTGGTTTTTTCTTTTTTACTTGAAGGTATTATGTCTAATATATTTCCTAGTACTTTATCTAATATTAGTTATTTTACTACGATATATATAATTATATCTTTTGCTATTATATATCCTTATTTTGATAATGATAAGAAGTTTTTTATACTTATATTTATATTTGGTATATTATTTGATATTCTTTATACTTCAACAATATTTGTTAATACTTTTATATTTATTATTATTGGGATAGTTATTAAAATATTGTATAATATATTACCAGGAAATGTTTTTATGACTAATATTATTAGTTATGTTGGTATTATTATTTATCATATATTATCCTTTATAATACTAATGATTACAGGATATGGTGATTATAGTATTATACTTTTGTTTAATATAATTATTCATAGTATATTTATGACTATTATTTATACTAGTATTAGTTATTTTATAATGAAATTTATGTATAATAAGTTTGATATTAAGTATATAAAATAAAAAAATTTCTTATAAAAAGAAATTTGGCTGGTTATTTGTTTGATTTGTATATTCTACTTTTTGAGTAGTAGTAGTGTTATTACTATTTATGTTTGAAGATGCTATATTCGGAGATGTAGTATCTTCTTTTTTTGTGGTATCTGTTTCGTCTTTGAATACTGAGGCTATTTTTAACATAGAACGCATATTATTCATCATTGGTCCGACTTCTTTGACTACGGGGATGGCATCTTTTACTACTCCTAGTGTTTTTGAAGCTCCATTTAAAAGACTGGCAAAGTTAAAACCACTGGTGCCTGTTGACATCCTACCTAGACCTAATAACGAACGAAGGCCACCACCTCCAGACCTTAGAGGGGCTCCTATCATGGGTCCCATCATATTTCCTGTCATTGGAGGTACTATTTGATTAGGCATCCCACCAATAAAAGGATATCCAAAGTTATTTCCATACATATATAATACTCCCTTTCTAAAATAATATATGAAATTTATAAAAAAATGTTAAAAAATAGATTATTCTATGTTATAATTATTTATAGAATAGGTGATTATATTATGAATGGTAAAAATGTTAATAATACTAGTAATAATAATGCTGTTTTTTCTTCTAATCAAACTGTTAGTGGTAATACTGCTGCGAGTAGAGTTAAAACAAGATATAAATATACCTGCTACGACAAGGAAGGTAAGACTGTTAAAGGCTATTTTGATGCTTTTAGAAGATTAGATGTAGAGTCTTTCTTAAATAGTCAAGGGTATAAAATACTAGAAATTAAAGAAACAAAAATTAGTAAATTTGGTGATTTTTTAACATTAGAAAGACCAATGAAATATAAAGATTTAGTATTCTTTTTAACACAGTTGTCTACCTATATTAAGAGTGGTATTCCACTTACTGATTCTATTGTTATGTTAGATGAGCAAACTAAGAATAAGAATAGAAAGAATTTATATAAAAAAATATTATATGAATTAAATACTGGTGCTCCTTTTAGTGAAGCACTGGCTAGACAAGGAAATATATTTCCTAAACTACTTATTAATATGCTTAAAACTTCAGAACTTACTGGTAATTTAACTGAGGCATTAGATGATATGGCAGCATATTACAAGACTGCTGATACTAATAGAAAACAAATAATATCTGCCCTTACTTATCCAAGTGTTGTTCTAGTTGTGGCTATTGCGGTATTAACATTCTTACTTATATTTATTATACCTAGGTTTGAAGATATATTTAAGCAGTTAGGTGCAGACCTTCCTGGTATTACGGTATTTTTGGTTAATACTAGTAATTTTGTTAAAGATAATATTATTAAGATTATTATTGCAGTAGCAGGTGTTATTATTATACTTATTGCTATGTATAAGAATATTAAGAAGTTTAGATATTTTGTTCAGTATATACTTATGCATATTCCAATAATTAAGAATGTTATAATTGATAATCAGATAGTTATGTTTACTAAGACTTTTTCTTCACTTATTAGACATGATGTATTTATTACTGATAGTATTGAAATGTTAGGCAAGGTTACTAATAATGAGATATATAAAGATATAATAAAAGAGGCTGTTACTAATCTTAGTACAGGTGCCGGATTATCTAAAGCTTTTGAGGATAAATGGGCTTTTCCTAGAATTGCTTATGAAATGTTAGTTACTGGAGAAAAAACAGGTAGACTTGGGGTAATGATGGAAAATGTTGCTTCTTATTATGAAGAGGAACAAAAGGCTTTAGTTCAAAGATTAAAAAGTTTAATAGAACCTGTTATGATAATATTACTTGCGGGAATAGTAGGTGTTGTATTACTTGCTATATTTGTTCCAATGTTTAGTATGTATAATGACATTTTATAGGTGATTTTATGGAAATATATATATATATAATAATATTTATCTTTGGAACAGCAATGGGTAGTTTTCTTAATAATTTGGCTGTGAGGCTATCTAATAATGAATCTATTCTGTATCCTAGAAGTCATTGCCATAGTTGTCAACATAAACTTAGGTGGTATGAATTAATACCAGTGGTATCTTATGTTATACAAGGTGGTAAAAGTAGATGCTGTCATAATAAAATACCAATAAGTTACTTATTAGTTGAAGTTATTACTGGAGTATTATTTTGTACTTCTTACCATTCATTTGGTTTTAGCTATAACTTTGTTATTAGTTTAATATTTATATCTAGTTTAATTACTATTATTGTAAGTGATATTGAATATATGATTATATTAGATGAAGTTATAGCAGTGGCCGCTATTGTCATTATAATTTTAGAACTTATCTTCTTTGGGCTTGAGTATACTGCTGATAAAATTATTGCAGGAATACTTGCTTTTGTTACAATGTATGTGATAAAATTAATAGGGGATAAGCTATTTAAGAGAGAGTCTATGGGTGGAGGAGATATTAAATTAATGTTTCTATTTGGAATAGTAATTGGATATCCTCTATGTATATGTGATATATTCTTGGCTACTTTTATTGCTTTTCCAGTAGCAGTTTATACGCTATTTAGTAGGAAAGATAATTTAATACCTTTTGGGCCATTCTTAGCAATGGCTGCAATACTAATACATATATCTAAGGTTGATATATCTGAGATACTTAATTTCTTTAGTAAATAAGGAGGGAATGTGTAATGGAAACTAAAATTTCTATGAAGACAATTTATTTAATTTTAGTTATTACTATTGGTTTAGTTGGACTTGGTATTGGTTCTACACTGGCTGTTTTTACTGCAAGTGCAGAAATTAGTAATCCAATATCGTTTTCATCTAATTTATCTTATAATGGTGATATTTTTGATACTGTTGAGGTAACAATAGGACCTAATGCCACAAGAACTACTAATGTTTCTATATTTAATGATGAACAAATTGATGGCGTTAAGTATGCTGTGTGGTATATTTATGAAGGAAATAGTAATGATATATCTTTTGTCAGAAATCAAGAAAGTGATATAGATCCTAGTGGCACCGATATTGGTCAAGGTGGTACTTTGAGTATGGATATCAAAAATAACACTTCAAACACAATTACTATTACTATTGGTGTTACTACAAGTAAAGAAGATATAGTTCTTCCTAGTTATATGAAAGTTATAACTCTTGCCACTGTAGCAAAGTATAATTTAACATTAAATAAAGGTACAGGTATATCTATTATGTATTACAAAATAAATGGTTCTAATACTTATGCCTCAACTACTAATATTAGTATAACTGTTAGTGTAAATGAAGGGTCAACATATTACTATTATGGTATTGCTTCAGCTGGATATGCAATGAATTCGTGTAGTTTATCTAATCCATGCTCTGGAACAATGGGAGCAAGTGCAGTAACTAAGACTTTAACTGCAAGTGCAAATAGTTACAATTTAACTTTAAGTAAAGGAACAGGTGTAAGTACAATATATTATAGAGTAAATGGGGCAACTAATTATAGTTCATCAACAGCTTCTAAAACAGTGGCTGTAAAATATGGAACAACATATTATTACTATGGAACTGCTTCAACTGGTTATTCAATGAGTTCGTGTACATCATCTAGTCCATGTTCTGGAACAATGGGAGCAGGTGCTGTGACAAAGAGTTTAACTGCTACAGCAAATAGTTATAATTTAACATTAAATAAAGGTACAGGTGTAAGCACTATATATTACAAAGTTAATGGAGCAAGTAGCTATACTTCTTCAACCTCTAACAAAACATTAAGTGTAAAATATGGAACAACATATTATTATTATGGAACTGCTTCAACTGGTTATACAATGAATTCATGTACATCATCAAGTCCATGTTCTGGAACGATGGGAGCAAGTGCTGTGACTAAAACATTAACTGCTAAATCTTCTGGAGGTAGTGGACCATTTACAGTTACACTATATGTTGATGATACTTTGTATGATACTGCTTCAGTGACTGGAGGTAATAAGTATGAAAAAAGTTTTTCTTCTCCAACTTCAAGCATGTCATGTACTTGTACAAATGGACAGACTTGTTCTATAAGTCATAGTTCTGGTGTTTTTTATACAGCTACTATAAATTCTGTTACTGCTAACACTACTTGTAGGGTTGAATATTAGTTAAATAAAAAGATAAAAATATTTATGAAAATTTTATCTTTTTTCTTTATCTTGATACATATTTTTTGCTTATATATAATAGATATGGTTGATATATTTATTTGAGACAATATCATTGGCTCAAATAAACACTAATAAGACTTAATTTATTAAGACTTATAGTGAATATAAATGTAAATAAGATGTATAATTCCTTGAAAATAAAGGAAAAATATTATATAATTGGTATGGTGGTAAATATATGGAAGAAATTATTAAGAGAATATATGATTATTCTTTAGAGGATATAATGGGTGAGAGTTTTGGAAGATATTCTAAATATATTATTCAAGATAGAGCTATTCCTGATGTTAGAGATGGATTAAAACCTGTACAAAGAAGAATATTATATTCAATGTATAAAGAACATAATACTTATGATAAGCCTACTAAAAAGAGTGCTAATGCTGTTGGTATGGTAATGGGTAATTATCATCCACATGGTGATAGTTCTATTTATGAGGCTATAGTTAGAATGAGTCAGCCTTGGAAGAATGAAGCTCCTTTAATAGAGATGCAAGGTAATAATGGTTCTATTGATGGAGATAGTCCTGCCGCTAGTCGTTATACTGAAGCAAGACTTTCTAAAATAGCTGGAGAACTTCTAAGAGATATTGATAAGACTGGTATTGTACCTATGGCTCCTAACTACGATGATAGATTATTAGAACCCACAGTACTTCCAAGTAGATTTCCTAATTTACTTGTAAATGGTACTACTGGTATTAGTGCTGGTTATGCTACTAATATGCCTCCGCATAATTTAGGCGAAGTTATTGATGCTACAATATTTAGAATAGATAATCCTAATAGTAGACTTGATACAATAATGAATTATGTCAAAGGACCTGATTTTCCTACTGGTGGTATAGTACTTGGTTTAGATGGTATAAAGCAAGCTTATGAAACTGGTAGAGGAAAAATATATATAAGAGCTAAAGCTGTTATTGATAAGAATAAGATTATTATTAATGAGATTCCTTATGATGTTAACAAATCTTTACTTGTTCGTAAAATAGATGAAGTAAGATTAGATAAAAAACTTGATGGTATAGTAGAAGTAAGAGATGAATCAGATAAAGAAGGACTACAAATTGCTATTGATTTAAAGAAGGATGCTGATGCTAATAATATTCTTAATTATTTATATAAGAATACTGATTTACAAATATCTTATAACTTTAATAATGTTGTTATTGTTAATCGTAGACCTATGCAACTTGGTTTACTTGGAATATTAGATGCTTATATTGCTCATCAAAAAGAGATTGTATATAAAGGTACAGAATATGATTTAAAGACCGCTAGAGCAAGTTATCATATTATGGAAGGTTTAATTAAAGCTATATCTATATTAGATGAAGTTATTGCATTAATTAGAAGAAGTAAGAATAAGGCAGATGCTATTGTTAATTTGGTTAAAGAGTATGAATTTACTGATAAGCAAGCTGAAGCTATAGTTAATTTGCAACTATATAGACTTACTAATACTGATATTGTTACTTTAGAGGAAGAAATGAAAAAATTAGCAGAAAAGATTAAGTTATATGAGGAAATATTAACTAGTCCTGAGAAACTTAATTCAGTTATTAAAGATGATCTTAGAAAGATTAAGAAGGAATATGCTATTCCTAGAAGAACAGAGATTAGGGATGAGGCTGCTGATGTTAAGGTTGATACTACAAGAATGATACCTAAAGAACAAGTAGTAGTAGTAGTTACTAATGAGGGATATATTAAGAGAGTTCCTTATAGAAGTTATAGTTCTTCTAATGGAGAGGATACATTACTCAAAGAAAATGATTATACTATTGGTATGTATAATATTAATACTACTGATGTAATGTTATTATTTACTAATTTAGGTAATTATTTATATTTACCAGTATATGATATACCTGAATGTAAATGGAAGGATTTAGGTAAACATATTAGTAATATTATACCATTAATGGATGATGAAAAAATAGTACATTCTATGTTTGTAAGTGATTTTGATGAAGAAAAATATATTACAAGTTTTTCTAAGAATGGTATGATTAAGAGAACTTTACTTAATGAATTTAAAGCGCAGAGATATAGTAAACCTATTAAGATGATGAATCTTAAAGATGGTGATGAAATAGTTAGTGTTACTGACTCTAGTGATAGTGAAATATTTATTGCTACTTCATGTGGTTATGGACTATGGTATGATGTTAGTGAGGTTCCAGTAGTAGGAATTAAGGCTGCTGGTGTTAAGTCTATTAACTTAAAAGATGATTATGTAGTTAGTGGAATACTATTTAATGCAGGTAGTGAATATATTACAATACTTACTGATAAGGGTACTGGTAAGAGGGTTAAATTATTAGAATTTGAAAAGACTTCAAGAGCTAAGAGAGGAATACTTCTTATGAAGGTAATTAAGAGTAATCCTAGTAGGGTTATTAGTGTTTATATTGAAGACTCTAAGAGTTTAATTGGTATTGTATCTGATAATTATACTAAAGAAGTTAAGATTACAGAGATTCCTATTATGGATAGATATAGTAATGGTTCTTATGTAATCAAAGATAGAATATTATCTTCTTATAATATTAAAGGTATGGAAACATATAATGATAATGGTAAAGAAAAGGAAGATAAGAGTTCAATTAAGGTAGAGAAGAGTGCAGTATCTTTAAAAGAGATAGATGATAAGCTATCTAGTATTGATAGTATTATTAATGATTCTTATGAGTAGGTGTTATATATGATTTATGTAAAAGATATAATTGATAAATTTAATGGTAAATTATTATGTGGTGATATTAATTTAGTACTTGATAACTTTTCTCATGATACTAGAACTATTCAAGAAGGGGATATTTATGTTGGTATTAAGGGAGAATCTTTTGATGGTAATAAGTTTTATAAAGATGCTCTTGAAAAGGGGGCTAAGGCTTGTATACTAGATAATATTGATGTTAATGATATTCCTTTGGAATATAAGGATAGAACTATTGTTTTAGTAGAGGATTCATTGAAATGTATACAAGATCTTGCCAGATATAAAAGAAGTTTATATGATATTCCAGTAGTTGGTGTTACCGGTAGTGTAGGTAAGACCTCTACGAAAGATATGATATATGCAGTACTTAGCACTAAGTATAAGGTACTTAAAACTGAAGGTAATAACAATAATCATATTGGGCTTCCTTTTACAATACTTAGATTAAAAGATGAAGATATTATGGTAATTGAAATGGGTATGAATAATTTTGGTGAAATATCTTTTCTTACTAATATAGCTAAACCTACAATAGCGGTAATTACTAATGTAGGTACTGCTCATATTGGTAACTTAGGCTCTAGAGAAAATATAATGAAAGCAAAATTAGAAATAATTGAAGGACTTAATGGACCACTTATTATCAATAATGATAATGATATATTACATGATAATATTGAGTATATAAGGTCTTTAAATAAGATTATTACTATTGGTATAGATAATGATAGTGATTATATGGCTAAAGATATTAATAGTGATTTAACTGAGTTTAAAATAGATAATAACAATATTAAATGTAATATTGGTAATACTGCTTTTATATATAATTCTTTAGTAGCTTATGTAATGGGTGTATTATGTAATGTTGATATAGAAAATATTAAAAAAGGTATTGAGACTTTTAAACTTACTAGTAATAGATTAGAGTTTAAAAAATTAAAAAATGGAGCTACTTTGATAGATGATACTTATAATGCATCACTGGATTCTATTAAATCTTCACTAGAGCTTTTAATTAAAAGAGAAGGTAAAAGAAAGATTGCTATAATTGGAGATGTTTTGGAACTTGGTACTTTTAGTAAGAATCTTCATGAAGAAATAGGTAAGGTATTACTTAATAGTGATTTAGATTATATTATTACTATTGGTAATGAAACTAAGTATACTGATGAATATTTAAAAAATAATAATTATGATAATTTAAAACATTTTAACAATGAAAATGAATCTTACGAATATATAAATAATCTTCTTAAAGATGGAGATTTGGTATTATTTAAGGGATCACATGGTATGCATCTATCTAATATTATTAAATATTTAGTGGATAATGAAAAATAGTTATATGTAATATATAACTATTTTTTAAGAAAAATCGAAGGATTTTTTATCCTTCGATTATTTTTATTTTTCTTGTTATCTTTTTTGTTATTTTATTATATGTAGCAGAGTAGGTTATTTCAACTTCCTTGTCAGTTTCAAGTCTATTTATTTCATCTTCTAATTCAGATTTTGATTTGTATGTGGTATTATTTAGTGTATATGTTATATCACTTAATAGAGTTACATTTTTATCATTATATTTTACTATTATTCCTTTTTCATTATAGTTACCTTTGGTTACTGATATTGATTCATTACCTGATAATGAAATCTCTAGTTCTTTAACATTATTGGCACTGATAGTTATTTTTGTTTCGTCACTAGCATTATCTTTAAAGTTTTTATATTCTGCACGAACAATGATATCCACACTACCATTTGAAGTTGGTTTGTAAGTATATTCAGTACTTTTGCTATCTATGAAGTCTATTAATTCTAGATTACCTGTACTTGTTTTTTTGTATATACCAAATCCAAATCCTCCAAGGGTATTATTATTATAATCTAATCTTGCTTGAAGATAATTTGCTGATTGATTACCATAAACAGAATTACTAAAGTATTTACTTAAGTATGCACTGTCTAATATATCGGGAGTTTTAAAGTTCCAAGTTAATTTATAATTATTTCCTTCTTTTGTACTCTTTAGATTTGTTACTGCTGGTAACTTAGCATATCTTTGCGATACTTCAGTAGGTTGAGTTCCTTTTTTGAAATACTCAGTTATTTTCATACTATCTGGTGTATATTCACTTGCTAATTGTGCAGGCCATGTTTCTTTTTCAACAGTAACCGCTACTACTGAAGAAGGTATTTCCCATTTTTTAGTAGTTTTTGGAATGCTTTTAAACACAGCACTCATTAAATCATCTTTTGGATAACTTGCACTACCTAAATAGTGAGTACTATCATTTTCTTTATAACCATACCATAGTGCTACTGAATATTCTGGAGTATAGGCTACTGTCCAAAGATCACCAACTGATCCAATTGGAATACCTTTTGCCTTACATGTAGCGGCATCTAGATTAGAAGTACCTGTTTTAGCAGCAACAGTAGAGCCGTAAACTCTAGCACCACCACTGAAACCATATTCTACAGCATACTGAAGGACATTATTCATAAGGTATGCTGTTGAGTCTGACATTACTTTTTCTTTTTGATATTCTTTAAGATCACTTGTTACTATAGTTTCATCTGAATTACGATATTCTATTTTAATTACAGCATGAGATTCAATGTGGTAACCACCATTAGCAAAACTTGCATAAGCTTCAGCCATTTCTAGAGGAGTTACACCATATGACATACCACCAATTGAATAAGCTTCATTTAATATATTGTCTCCGCCATTATCGTATTCCTTATAATTTTCATCTTTAGTACTATACGCAATATCTATTCCTAAAGAACTAACAAATTTTGCAATATTCTTTTTATCTACTTGCTGAAAGGCTTTTAAAGCAGGGACATTTCTTGATACACTAACAGCTTGTTTTAAAGTTATTAATCCTTGATATTTATTATCCCAGTTTCCTACTGATGGACCATTGGTATATGTCCAAGGTTCATCATTGAATAGGGTATATGTTGAAAAATCATTATATTCAAATCCTGGACCATAATCAAATAATGGTTTAGCTGTACTTCCTGGTTGTCTATAGGCTTGAGTAGCAAAGTTAAATGTTCTTTTTCCTTCACGATTTCTTCCTGCTCCTACTGCTACAATTGTACCATCGTTAACATTAGTTACGGCGATACCTGCTTGAACCGAATCATTTGCCCAACGAGTGTAAGAAGTTCCATTTAATACATCATTAATGCCATCTTGAATGCTTCTATCAAGGGCAGTATATATTTTCATTGGTACTACTACTGGGTTATCTCCAGTTAATTTTTCTACTTCATCAATTACTGTATCAACATAGCCTTGATAATCAGTATCAGCTTTAGCACCTACTAACATACTTTCTATTGACACAGCTTTAGCCATTTTCATTTCATCTTCAGTTATATATCCATGCCTAACCATTAGTTTTAAAACGGTATTTCTTCTTTCTTCAGCTTTATCTGGATTCTTATATGGATTATATTTATTTGGTGCTTGATACATTCCTGCAATTAATGATGCTTCTGGAAGACTTAATTCTGATACATCTTTACCAAAATAATATTTACTAGCTTCTTCAACTCCATATACACTTCCACCAAGACAACTATCATTTACATAGAATTCTAATATTTCTTCTTTAGAATATTTCTTTTCCATAAAGAATACGGATAAGTATACGTCTTGGAATTTTCTTATTATTTTTTTAATTTTATTTGTTTCTAGACTATCTTTTTTAGTAAGATTATTTTTTACTGTTTGCATTGTTAGGGTAGATGCACCACCAGCATCATCTCTACCAATTAAGTTTAATGCGGTTGCTTTTAAGAATCTTGCCATGTCAACACCATTATGTTGATAATATCTAGAATCTTCGGTAGCCACGATGGCATCTACGAGAACTTGTGGTAACTGGTCATAAGTTACTGATTCTCTTTTTTGAACACCTAACGTAGCAAATTCATTACCATCTTTATCATATAGTACAGTTTGATCTTGATTTACTAAAGCATTAGGATCAAAGTTTGATGTACTAACTACAATATAAATCATAAATGCCGTTGCTGCAAAAACACAAAAGATAGCAAATCCTAATAAGATAGTTAATATCTTTCTAACAATACCTTTCTTTTTACTACTACTTTTTTCTTTCTTGTCTCTTGACTTGTTTGCTTGTTTTTTATTTTGAGGCTTGACTTTTTTCTTTTTATTTTTATCGTCGTTTACTTTTCCTCTTCTACTACTTGAACTCACAAATTCAACTTCCTTTCTTTCTAATAAATTATCTTTATTATTACCTTTTTTTTTCTTTTTTATGATATCTATTATTTTATTTGAATTAAGGTATATAATATATAATGGTAAAGTAATAATTAATATAAGTAATCCTTTTACTTTGAAAATTATAATACTTAAAATAGTTATTATTATGAATAGTATGCTAATTATTATGTTCATTTATTAGTTTATCAACAATTTTAATATAATCTAATCTTGGAGCATATTTAATTCCTATTTCATAAGTATTATTTTCAAAGTAGGATAGTGGTATAGATTTTCTTTCATTATTATTTATGTAGTCAATTATGTCTTTTCCACTTATAACAAAATCTCTATTTAAAGTAGAAAATCTTACTATTAGAAAGACAATACCATTATGTTTTATTACTTTCCTTATATATTCTATTTGATGTTTATGAATATTATCTATTGGGAAACTAGTTTTACTTCTTGTTTCCTTAGCATCAAACTCAATATAATATCCCTTATATACACCATTATAATCGAGAGTAGATGGACTTTCAAAGAAACCATCAGTTATTCGCATATTTTTATAATTGGTTTTTGTTATTCTAATAGGTGTAGGCTTTTTATATATTAAAGCGATATCATAGTCTACATAGTATTTATTTGATTCATTTATATCATTTTCTAATGACATACCACGATTAGCAAATGTACTATTAAAGTTTGTCCTAATATTCAAAAATATCACCTATTTAATTATACTATATATTATGGAAAAAATCTATATAACTTGAATAAATAATTTAAAATTGACATTTATATAAAGAAAAAGTTATCTTGCTTTATGCAAAATAACTTATAAATATTAATTTTAAATTTTAATCTAAATCTTTAGTAAATATACCAATACTAATAAGACCTGATATTAATACTAGTATATAGACTATTCTTGTAAGAAGAGTTCCATCACCAAATAGGTATTCTACTAGATTGAAATTAAATATTCCTACTAATCCCCAGTTTATGCAACCTATAATACCTAAAGCTAAGGCTATTTTGTATAATGTATTCATATAATTATCCTCCTTTTTACTTTTATTTTGTACAAAAATTGTTAATTTATTCATCATATTAGAAATTTTAATTAATATAATTGATTAGAAAGAAGGAGGACTAATGAAAAAGAAAATTTTGTTTATACTACTAGTGGGAGTGTTTCTATTATCAGGATGTGGTAAGACTAGTGAAAGTAGTATTATAAAAGATTTAGAAAAGAAGATTAATAATTCTAAATCTTACTATATTGAGGGTACTTTAGAGATAGTTAATAATGAAGACTTATATACTTATGATGTTAAAGTATCTTATGCTAAGGGAGATAATTATAAGGTTAATTTAACTAATAAGGTTAATAATCATGAACAAGTAATTCTTCGTAATTCTGATGGAGTATATGTTGTTACTCCGAGAATTAACAAGAGTTTTAAATTTCAAAGTGATTGGCCTTATAATAATTCACAAGTTTATTTACTTAAACCATTACTTGATGATATTTTGAGTGATGAAAATAGAACATTTACTAAAGATGGTGACAATTATAAGATAGTAGTGGCGGCGAATTATCCAAATAATGAAAAATTAGTTAAACAAGAAATACTACTAGATAAGGCTGCTAATATAAAGAAAGTTACTGTTATGGATACTAATGGAACTGCGCAAATTACTATGAATTTTGATAAGATAGATTTAAGTAGTAAATTTAATGATAATTATTTTGACTTAAAGGAAATCATAGATGTTAAGGAAGAAACTCCTAATGATAATAAGACTACTGAAAATAATACTAATACAAATACTAACACCAATACAAATACTAACACTAACACCAATACTGATAAAGATAAGGCTACTGAAACTAAACAAACTAGTACAATAGAGGATGTTATTTATCCAATGTATTTACCTGTTAATACTTATCTTTCTAATAAGGAGAAGGTAAGTAAAGATAATGGAGAAAGATTAATTCTTACATTTGATGGTGATAATCCATTTATGTTAATTGAAGAGACAGTTACTTATGAAAAAGAACATTTAATAGTTCCTACATATGGTGAACTTGAATTAATGGCTTCAACTGTGGCTATAGTTAATGATAATTCAGTAAATTGGATTGATAATAATATAGAATATTATGTAGTTAGTGATAAACTATCTAAAAGTGAATTACTTGATATAGCTAGAAGTATATCAGTATTACCAGTAAGCAAGTAAAAAACTTGCTTTTTTTCTTTTATAGTAATTATAGAAAGTTAGTTCGCCCAAACGAACTAACTTTTTAATAATCCAAAAAAAGAATTCAATTTAGAGACCATAAGCTCTAAATTGCTAGTGAAGACCTTAGGCTTCACTAGAATAAAATAATGTAAATTTATATCTAATATATTGAAAAACTATTAATAATTAGATATAATTAGGTAGGAAAATAGGTGATGATAAATGAAGAAAATATTACTTTGTATTATGGATGGAGTAGGTCTTACTAAAGAAAAAAAATATAATGCTTTATATAATGCTAAAACTCCTAATCTAGATAAATTATGGAAGATATATCCACATAGTGAACTTGAAGCTTCAGGAACATATGTAGGACTCCCTAGAGGGCAAATGGGTAATAGTGAAGTAGGCCATACTAATATTGGCGCAGGAAGAGTAGTATATCAGTCTTTAGAACTTATAAATAGTAAGATTAGAGATAAGAGCTTTTATAATAATAATGAAATATTAAAAGTAATTAATCATGTTAAAGATAATAATTCTAATATTCATTTAATAGGACTTCTTTCTGATGGAGGAGTTCATTCACATATTAATCATTTATTTGCTTTACTTGATATGATTAAAAATAATGGTGTTAAGAATGTTTATATTCATATATTTACTGATGGTAGAGATGTTAGTCCTACTAGTGGAATTAAATATATTGAGGCTTTGGAAAAGAAACTTAAAACTATTGGTATAGGTAGTATTGCCTCAATTGGTGGTAGATATTATGGTATGGATAGAGATAATAGATTTGATAGAGTAGAAAAGGCATATAATGCGATGGTTATTGGTACTGAAGTAAGAGAAGTTAAGAAGGTTTGGTATGATAGTCAAAAGAATGATATTACTGATGAGTTTATTGTACCTACGACTACTGATAGAAATGGTTTAATAAGAGATAATGATGGTATTATATTCTTTAACTTTAGACCTGATAGATTAAGAGAACTTGGTAGTATATTTACTAATGATGATTATGAATGCTTTAAGAGAGATAAAATTAATAATTTAAAAATTGTTACAATGATGAAAGTTACTGATACAGTACTTTGTCCTATGGCTTTTGAACATCCTGTACTTAATAATACTATTGGCGAATATATATCTAATAAAGGTCTTACACAACTTAGAATAGCAGAAACTGAGAAGTATGCGCATGTTACTTACTTTATAAATGGTGGTAGTGATGTGATATTTGAAGGTGAAAAAAGAATATTAGTACCTAGTCCTAAAGTGGCTACTTATGATTTAGAACCTGAAATGTCTGCGAATATGATTACAGCTTCTTTAGTAAAAGAAATTACAGAAAATAAAGAAGATTTAATAATACTTAATTTTGCTAATGGTGATATGGTAGGTCATACTGGTGATTATAATGCTGCAGTAAAAGCAGTTGAAACAGTAGATTCTTGTATTGGTAAGATACTTGATAATATATCATTAGATGAATATACGATGATTATTACAGCAGATCATGGTAACTGTGAAGTTATGAGAAATAAAGATGGTAGTGTTAATACTAGTCATACTACTAATAAAGTACCATTTATTATTACAGATAAGAGATTAAAATTATTAGACGGTAGTTTATGTGATATAGCTCCTAGTGTATTATTTTTAATGGGACTTGATATACCTAAAGAGATGACTGGTAACATACTTATTAAAAATAGAAAGAAGGTTAAATAATGTTAAAGTTACTTAATAATCCTAAGTCAGATAATACTAGAAATATATTAAATGCCGATTTATTTGTTAGTAATTTACATAATACTTTGAAAGCTTTTGGTTTTAATCCAAAAGTTACTTATGAAGTTTATAGGAGTATTACTGTTTATCATATTACTTGGAATGATGATAAGACTTATGATGATATTTTAGAATTAAAGAAAGAAATTGCTTTATCTTTGGGAATTAATGTATCTGAATTAGTTATGAATAAAGTAAAAGATAATGAGATATTTATTAAAGTTGATAATATGAAGAAAGATATTTTATGTCTAAAAGAAGTATTAGAGAATTATAAAGTAGATAATGATTTTAAAGTAGTATTAGGCCTTGATGAATATGATAAATTAGTTACTTTTGATTTTGATAAGGAAAAGAGTCTATTGGTTACTGGTGTTAGTGGTACTGGTAAAACTAATTTATTTAATGATATTATTATGAATATTTTAATTAATTATAGTAATGTTAAAGTAGTTATACTTGATTCACAAGGTATTAATTATAATTTATATAATGATGTATGTGAAGTTGTTAATAAAGAAGAAGATATTATTGTAAAGATTAATTTACTTAGAAGAGAATTTGAATATAGAGTAAAGAATAATACTAGAGATAAGATGGTAGTATTTATTGATGAGATATATGAAATATTAAAACTTGATAATAGTGTTAAAGATGATATTAATTATTTATTAGAAGTAGGTAGTACTATGGGGATATATTTAGTAGTATCTACGGATAGTGTACTTGAAGATGATACTTATGATTTATTTAATAAAGATAATGTATCAAAGATTAGTTTTTATCTTACTTCAAGAGGAGAATATAATATGTTTTTAGGTAAGGCTATCAGAGATAACTTGGGTAAAGATGGAATGTATTTGGATAATGATAAGAATTTAATTAGAATGAGCACTCCTATGATAGAAGATGATGAAATAGAAAGAGTTTGCAGGTATATTAAAGATAATAAATAGCAGTATAATAATAGTTAGGAAGTATAATATGAAAAATAAGGATAATAAGGAAAAGAATACTAACAAGAGAGATAATATATTTATGATTATTTTATCTTTTGGTGATGTTATAGCGGTTACTGTTTTATTTCTTTTATATGGACCTTATAATGGCTTTAGAGACTGGTTAGTTACTACGGCGATGGGGACAATGAATCATCAGTATTTGGCCACTACCTTTTATAATATGGATAGAATAGAAGAAATATTATCACATCATAGTACAGTAGAACCTAATTTTGATACTGATACTAGTTTAATTACTGCTGATGAGAATGAATATATTGATGATTATGATAGAGAAATACTAGACAGAAATAAGAATGATGTGTATAAGATTATTGAAATAGATGAAGATGGTTATTCGGGATATTTAGCTGCAGTGTATGATCCTTCAAAAATAAAAGTTACTTATAGTAAGAATCTTGGTGTTACTGGAGAGTATCTAGTTAATATGGCTAAGAGAGAAGGGGCAGTCCTCGCTATTAATGGTGGAGGTTTTGCTGATGCCGGAGGACAAGGAAATGGTGGTGCTCCAGTTGGAGCTATTATATCTGGAGGTAAAGTACTTAACTTTTCTAATGGTACAGGAGGTGCTTATGGCGGTGGTATTATAGGTTTTACTAATGATAATAAATTGTATCTTGGTAAAATTAGTACTAGTAGGGCAATAGAATTTGGTATTAGAGATGCAGTAGAATTTGGACCATTTTTAATAGTAAATGGTAAGAGTTCATTTATAAATGGTAATGGTGGTTATGGTGTTCATCCGAGAACCGCTATTGCACAGAGAAAAGATGGTATAGTATTATTTCTAGTTATAGATGGTAGGAGTCTTAAAAGTAAAGGAGCTGATATGAATGATTTAGTAAAAATATTACTTAGATATCATGCATATAATGCCGCTAATCTAGATGGTGGTAATTCTAGTGTTATGGTAGTAAATGATAAGATTATTAATCATCCGTTTAACTGGTCTAATAGAGAAGAAACTAGACCTATAGCAAGTGGATTTGTAGTTACTGAATAAGAAATTTATAAGGAGTGTTTATGAGAAAAAATAAGAATAGTAAGAAGATAGTTTTGTTAATTGTTATAATTTTTCTTTTATTGTTAATAGGTGGTACGGGAGTATACTTTATGTTAAATAATAAAGGCAATAAACCAATAAAAATTAATTATAATGATTATTATAGTAAGTATGTTACTACTATTGGAGAAGTTAAATTATATACTAAAGAAAATGATGGATATAAAGAAGGTGGAGTTGTAGGTAGTAATGTAGAGCTTACTCTTAATAGTGATAATAGTAATGATGGATATTTTAATGTAAGTGACTTTGATGATAAATATTATGTATATTATAAAGATATAAAGAAAATAAATGAATTATCTAGTATAGATAATAGGTATAAAGAATATATAGTATTTAATAATAATGTTGTTACTAAGGATAAAACAGAATTTTATGATGAAAATGGTAATTTAGTTTATTCTTTTAATGAAGGATATTCTTTACCTATAATAATTAAAGATACTGATAGGTATGGTGTGGAATTTAATAATAGACTTCTATATATAAAGAGTGATGAAGGAGAGGTAATTAATAATACTAATACAGATAAACATAATGCAAGTGGAGTAGGAGTATTTAATTATCATGCCTTTTATGATGAGAATGATCCTAGTGATTCATGTCCTACTGTTATATGTCACTCTAAAAAACAATTTAAAGAACAACTTGATTATTTGAAAGAAAATAATATTCTTACTTTGAAAATGAAAGAATTAGAGATGTATATTGATGGTAAATTACAATTACCTAAGAGTGTTCTTTTGACAATAGATGATGGTGGTAGAGATAAAATAGCAGTAGATATGCTTACAGAATATAAGATGTATGCTACTATATTTTTGATTACTGCTTGGTATGATCCTAGCACTTATTATAAAACGGATTATATTGAACTTCATTCACATACTAATAATATGCATAATACTGGTGTTTGTCCTGGTGGACAGGGTGGAGGAATAAAATGCCTTAGCGCGGAAGAAATACAAACTGATTTAAAAACAAGTAGAGAAAAATTAGGAGGATCAACATATATAGCTTATCCGTTCTATGAATATAATGAATATTCTATAAGGATGCTTAAAGAAGCTGGATTTACCATGGCGTTTGCTGGTGAATGGGATAAAAGTGATAATTTAGTTCATGTAGGCAGTGATAAATTTAGATTAAGAAGATTTGTTATTGTTACGTATACAACAATAAAAGGTATTAATGAATATTTGGGACAGATAAAATAGACACTAAGTTTGACATTTAGTGTCTATTTTTATATAATAATGTCTGTTTGAGGGAATATATATATGAATAAAAAAGATATTAAAAATAGGAATATTGAAGAATTAATGTCATTATTACTTGATAAAGGTATTTTAGAAAAAGATAAGTTAAAAATAAATCGTATGGTTTATAGAAAATTAAATAATGATAGTAATCGTACGAATAATTGGGATTCATTAAGAAAATATTTTAGGAATTTAAAAGAAGATGTTAATATTGAGAGTTATTTGTCTGATAAAGATATACCTAAATATGTAAAAAAATATATTTTGGAATATGGTTTTAATGATGAAGAGTTACGAACATTATTAAAGAAGAGTATTGATTATGATTTAAAAGAATATATTGTAAAAGACTTACTTAATGCAAGTTATGAGGTTGTAAGAATATTAAAAGATGATATGATTGATGATAGTTTAAGGAAACTATGTGTAAAGGGCATAAAAAACTATAAAATTATTAATGTTCTATTAAATGATGAAATTGATGATCAGTGTAGAGAGTATATTTTGGCTACAGAAAAAAGAAGATTTATTAAAGAACTTTACCGTACTTCAAATGCAGACTTAGTATATACACTTAGTTTTGATTATTATAATTATGATAATGTTAGTTTTATTGAAAAATATAAGCCTAATTTGTTAAAAAATACTTCTAGTTGTATTACTAATAGGTATATTAGAAATGTTTATGATAGAACATTTAAAAATGAAGCACTCATTAGTACTATGTTAGAGGGAAATGAGCAAAAAATTAATAAGATTATTAATGATGTAAGAAAAGAAGAATCTATCAGATTTCTTGAGGTAAAGAATTTACCTCAAGAATACGTTAAGAATATAATTAATAATAATATTAAATATTTAAAAGAATATATTAATAAGCTTAGTATTGATAAGGTTATAGAAAAACTACATAATTATAGTGATTTATGTTTTGAATATAAAGAATTAATTGTTACTTATAGATTAGATGATTTAATTAATAAATTAAATAATGGTAGTGTTAATAAATATTTTGAGTATATTAGTTTATATCATTATACTGATGAGTTAATTATTAATACTATTGATAAAAAGATTTTTGATGATGTCTCTTATGGAGTACAGGAAGGGGATAAGATTGGAATCGTTGGTTTAAATGGAACGGGGAAAACAACGATGC
>ERZ773157.1534-NODE-1534-length-21112-cov-8.325687_pt1 | contig 21112 bp, 18 predicted proteins | sample MGYA00511480_ERZ773157 | MGnify/ENA primary metagenome ERZ773157 (study PRJEB29015, sample SAMEA2737863) | human gut metagenome | biome: human gut; feature: human-associated habitat; material: faeces | place: China | collected 2012 ... | reverse complement strand
TTAAGAGGTTTTTTCATAATATTTATTTAAGGTTAGAATTAGGTTAACATGAATTTGTCTTATTCCTCTCCTGCAGGCTGCCTGCGACAGATCGCCTGCGGAAGGACATAAGAATTATGAAATCATCCTTATTAATCATCAACCAACTACCAAGAAAAACAATAGATGTATAACCCTATAGAAATTAAGTTACTAAATGAACACATTGACAAAAAGACTCTTCTGGATGGCCGTATGCTGTTTACCGTTTATCTCATCAGGATGTAAACAAAGCGAGACTACCGTAAAAGAAAGCTCCATCAGTGACGCTCTTTACCAGAATTTACCTTTTGAAATGCCGAAAGTACAGCAACCGGTTTTCCCTGCTTACGAAGTAAACATTGAGAAATTCGGAGCCAAAGGAGACGGTCTGTTCCTGAATACCAAAGCTATCAACGATGCTATTAAAGACGTGAATCAACGCGGAGGGGGTAAAGTGATTATCCCGGAAGGTGTCTGGTTGACTGGTCCGATCGAGCTGTTGAGCAATGTAAATCTATATACGGAACAAAATGCGCTGGTACTTTTTACCGGTGATTTTGAAGCATATCCTATCATTGCCACTTCTTTCGAAGGACTCGAGACTCGTCGTTGCCAATCACCGATTTCAGTACGCAATGCAGAAAATATAGCTATCACCGGACATGGTACATTTGACGGAAACGGTGACTGCTGGCGTCCGGTAAAAAAAGGAAAGCTGACTGCTTCACAATGGAAAAAGCTGGTAAACTCGGGAGGTGTTCTCGACGAGAAACAAGAGATATGGTATCCCACTGCCGGCTCACTGAGAGGTGCAATGGCTTGCAAAGACTTCAATGTCCCCGAAGGTATCAACACAGATGAAGAATGGGCTGAAATCCGTCCATGGTTACGTCCGGTGTTGTTAAGCATCGTCAAAAGCAAGAAGGTGCTGTTGGAAGGAGTTACTTTCAAAAACTCACCAAGCTGGTGTCTGCACCCATTGTCTTGCGAAGATTTCACAGTAAATAATATCATGGTCATCAACCCCTGGTATTCTCAAAACGGTGATGCTATCGACTTGGAATCTTGTAAAAACGCTCTAATTATCAATAGTGTGTTTGATGCGGGAGATGATGCCATCTGTATCAAATCCGGTAAAGACGAAGATGGACGCCGTCGTGGAGAACCTTGCCAGAACGTTATCGTGAAAAACAATACAGTATTGCACGGACATGGCGGATTCGTGGTAGGTAGTGAAATGTCCGGCGGTGTGAAGAATATCTATGTAGAGGACTGCACATTTATGGGTACAGATGTAGGTTTACGTTTCAAGAGTACCCGCGGACGTGGCGGTGTGGTAGAAAACATCTACATTAACAATATCAATATGATTAATATTCCGAATGAACCCTTATTGTTCGACTTGTTCTACGGTGGAAAAGGTGCCGGTGAAGAATCGGAAGAAGATCTGTTGAGCCGTATGAAAACTGCCATTCCTCCGGTGACAGAAGAAACACCTGCTTTCCGCAATATTCATATTTCCAATATTGTTTGCAGAGGTTCGGGACGTGCCATGTTCTTCAACGGACTGCCGGAAATGCCCATCAGCAATATTACCGTTAAAAACGTTGTGATGACGGAAGCTGCGGATGGAGTTGTTATCAGTCAGGTAGACGGAGTTACTTTGGAAAATATTTATGTAGAATCTTCTAAAGGTAACAATATATTAAACGTTAAGAATGCCAAGAATCTGACTATAGACGGAAAGGTATATGAGGAATTAGGTGCAAAAGAGGAGATTTTAAGTCTCAAATAAAAACTCATTGCCATTCTGTGATGCAAAATAGAAACCACAATATCATTATATAGAGTAAAAAGCTCAAATAGCAGACTATAATCTCCTCAAAAGAGACACAGTCTGCTATTTTTTCTGCTATTTTTGCAAGGAGAAATACGACGTATAATTTCAGCCTTAGAAACATGAAGAAGAATCTTTTTATTATTACTTTCTTTTTAGGAGCTTTCAGCCTGTCTGCCCAAACGCAGAAACAGGAGAAAACCATCACAGTTGAAGTACAAAACAACTGGAATCAGCCCAAAGCGGATGCTCCGGTTGTTATCAATCTACATGAGTTGCACGCTGGTTTCAAAGTAAAATCAGCCGTTGTCATGGAAGGAAGGAAGGAAATTCCTTCGCAGTTGGACGATTTGAACCGGGACCGCAAGATGGACGAACTGGTCTTTGTTGCCGATCTTCCTGCCCATGGTAGAAAAACATTTCAGGTTACACTTTCTTCGGAAAAGAGTACAAAGACTTATCCTGAACGAGTTTATGCCGATATGTTTATTGTAGACAACAAGAAAGGTAAACATCAACGGGTACAGGCTATCACCGTTCCCGGCACTAGCAATATATACAGCATGGTACGTCCTCACGGTCCGGTTTTGGAATCGGAACTGGTAGGATACCGTCTTTATTTCAATGAAAAACAGACACCGGATATTTACGGCAAGTTCAACAAAGGACTGGAAATCAAAGAATCGCAGTTCTACCCGACAGATGAACAATTAGCAAAAGGATTCGGAGATGACGTACTTCGTGTGTTCGACAGTTGCGGACCGGGTGCATTGAAAGGTTGGGACGGACAAAAGGCAACCCATATTACTCCAGTGGACACTCGTACAGAACGTATCGTCTCTTATGGACCGGTACGTGTAATTGCAGAAATAGAAGTAACCGGATGGAAATATCAGGACCAGGAACTGAATATGATGACACGCTACACGCTTTATGCCGGACATCGCGATCTTCATATCGAAGCATTCTTTGACGAACCGCTCGATAAAGAAATTTTCTGCACAGGTGTGCAAGACATCGTAGGTACTTCCAAATCTTTCTCCGATCATAAAGGACTCGTAGGAAGTTGGGGAACGGACTGGCCGGTAAACGATACCGTAAAATATGCTAAAGAAACTGTAGGGCTGGGCACTTGTATTCCCCAACGTTATGTAAAATCGGAAGAAAAGGATAAAGCCAACTTCCTTTATACAATTACCGCCCCGGGAAATAAATATTTCCAGTATCACACGACTTTCACCTCGATGAAAGAGACATTCGGATATAAAACGCCGGAAGCATGGTTTGCTCATCTCCGCGAATGGAAAGAAGAGCTGGCTCATCCGGTGACAGTGAGAATAAAAGATAACCGCCCCAATAAATAGGGTAGAAACAAATACAACTAAACAAAAATTACGAGGTATCTACCAATTTTTCTATGACTCTGCACAAATATTCCTCCTTGTGCAGAGTCTTTTTATTTACCTTTGCCATCAGATAAAACCAACGAATCATATCTATAAATAATCTATCTATAACATGAAACGATTGACACAGACTTTAGCCTTTTGCTTATTAACGGTTTTCACCGCAGTAGCACAGAAGAACTATGTATCTGAAGTATGGGTTTCCGACCTCGGAAACGGTAAATACAAAAATCCGGTGCTTTATGCCGACTATTCCGATCCGGATGCTTGCCGTGTAGGAGATGATTTCTATATGACTTCATCCAGTTTCAACTGTTTGCCGGGATTGCAAATCCTTCATTCTAAAGATTTAGTCAACTGGACAATCATCGGTGCCGCAGTTCCCAATGCCCTCTCCCCTATCGAAACTCCGGAACGGCCGGAACACGGCAATCGTGTATGGGCTCCGGCTATTCGTCATCACAACGGTGAGTTTTACATCTTTTGGGGAGATCCCGATCAGGGAGCTTTTATGGTGAAAGCCAAAGATCCGAAAGGTCCGTGGAGCGAACCGGTCTTGGTGAAAGCGGGAAAAGGTATCATTGACACTTGTCCGTTTTGGGATGAAGACGGGAAAGTATATATGGTACACGCATACGCAGGAAGCCGTGCCGGACTAAAAAGTGTAATCACTATCTGCGAACTGAATGCAGAAGCAACAAAAGCGATCACTCCTTCCCGTATAATTTTCGACGGTCACGAAGCACATCAGACTTGCGAAGGTCCTAAAATGTACAAGAGAAACGACTATTATTATATCTTCCATCCGGCCGGCGGTGTGCCAACAGGCTGGCAGGTCGTATTACGTTCTAAAAACATCTACGGTCCTTACGAATGGAAAACAGTACTTGCGCAAGGTAACTCTCCAGTCAACGGTCCTCACCAAGGTGCATGGGTAGATACTCCTACCGGAGAAGACTGGTTCCTCCACTTTCAAGATGTCGGTGCTTACGGACGCATTATGCATCTCCAACCGATGAAATGGGTGAACGACTGGCCTATTATCGGTATTGATAAAGACGGTGACGGCTGCGGAGAACCTGTTTTGACTTACAAGAAGCCAAATGTCGGTAAAACATATCCTATCTGCACTCCACAAGAAAGTGACGAATTTGATGGGTATACACTTTCTCCGCAGTGGCAATGGCATGCTAACATTAATGAAAAATGGGCGTATTATGCAGGTGACAAAAGCTATGTCAGATTATACTCTTATCCGGTAGTAGAAGATTATAAGAACCTGTGGGATGTAGCCAACCTCTTATTACAAAAAACTCCTTCTGATAATTTTACCGCAACAATGAAACTGACGTTCAGCCCTAACCAAAAGAATAAAGGCGAACGCACTGGACTTGTCGTTATGGGCAGGGATTATGCCGGACTTGTTCTAGAAAATACAGACAAAGGTTTGGTTCTGTCGCAAGTTGAATGTGACAGAGCAGATAAAGGCAAACCAGAAGAAGTGAAAGCCGCTGTTGATCTTTCGCAAAACACGGTTTATCTGAAAGTGCGTTTCAGTTGTGACGGAAAGAAAATCAAGGGTAGTGAAGGCGGACATGACCTCATTGTGATGTGTAATTTCAGCTATAGCCTCGACGGAAAGAAATATGAATCATTAGGTGTTCCTTTCCAGGCAAGAGAAGGACAATGGATTGGTGCCAAAGTCGGTATGTTCTGTACGCGTCCGGCTATTAAAACGAATGACGGCGGTTGGGCAGACGTTGACTGGTTCCGTATTACGAAGAAGTAATCAAAGTATATATAAGGATGAAAAAAGATTGTCCCGCAACTTTCAAGCAGTAGCGGGACAATCTTTTTTATCTTCTTTAAACTTACATACAAGCCCAGCCAAATTTACGAACAAGCTCTGCAAGCAGACTACGGTCTTTTATTGGCAAATTAATAACCACATTCTCGCGCTTCTCTCCAGATAAAACATATCCCTCAGCCGGCAATTTATCTTCCAACAATACACTTTCCTTTAATAACGTTTTCTGGTATTCACCCGATTGAAACACAACATCGTAATACTCATGTTCATTTTCAGGCTGTAGATAGAGTAAACGCAAATCGGCTTTACCTGCTAAGAAGGATTCAAGTCTACGCGTAGAGATACGTATTCCCGTATAGCGATAAACCGTCTCATCATCATATAAAAGACAAAGATACAGTGTATCAAAGGCATCTCTTGCCACAAAAAGCTGAGGCACATCACAGAAATCCAGAATTTTGTCTATCCTTAACACATCTTCCATTCCCATAATCAGACTATTTTAGCTTGTAAAACATTAAAATCCTTTGTTCTCCACCAAGAATAATGTGCTATATCAAATGTTTTCTTTAACACTCCATCTTTTGGTTCCAATATGACTAAAGCAATATTTGCCTTCTTGAACTTAGGAAGCTTTAATCTTTTCTCCGCTTCTTCCCTCTCTGAAAATAGAGAGACTGCCCTTGTCACACATTCATCTATTCCCAATCCTTTAAAGACCTTATCCGGCTGCATTTTTCTTTGCGAAAAGAAATCTTCTGTTGTAACAGGATTACCATTTGCAATTCTATAATAACAGCCTTCGCACCGCTTCGCATCCGTTGGGGACATTGTTCAGGCAATGCTTCAAACCATTCTGCATTCATTATTCTTTAGTTTTTCGCAAAGTTAAGCCTATCTGGTAGAATAACAAATATATTTCCAGCTTTGTTGTTCATTCGATATTCTCTAAACTATTGCCTCATTCTTCCCAATCTCATTTTTTTAGTATACCTTTGCAGAATAAGAGATTTAAATATAGAATTAACTATAAACATAAGCCTTTATGAAAAAACTAATAATATTCGATTTGGACGGTACATTATTAAATACTATCGCAGACCTCGCCCATAGCACTAATTATGCTTTGAACAAATTAGGATACCCCACACACGATGTAGAAAAGTATAACTTCATGGTAGGTAATGGTATCAACAAACTCTTTGAGCGTGCATTACCCGAAGGAGAAAAGACAGAAGAGAATGTGCTCCGGGTAAGAAAAGAGTTTATTCCTTATTATGATATTCACAATGCAGACGATAGTCGTCCTTACCCGGGTATTTCAGCGTTATTGTCTTATCTGCAATCCGCAGGCATTCAGATTGCCGTAGCCTCCAACAAATATCAGGCCGCTACCGAGAAACTGGTTGCCCACTACTTTCCGGAAATTCATTTCACTGCCGTTTTCGGCCAACGGGAAGGAGTAAATGTCAAACCTGATCCAACAATCGTTTTTGATATATTAAAACTTGCCGATGTACGAAAAGAAGATGTTCTTTATGTAGGTGATTCCGGTGTAGACATGCAAACAGCAGCCAATGCCGGTGTAACCGCTTGCGGAGTGACATGGGGATTCCGACCACGCACGGAACTAGAAGAATTTAATCCGGCATATATGACAGATGTGGCCGAAAAAATAAAAAAAATGGTCTTTTAACGATGATATCCTTACAAGAATAATTATGATTCGGCAAGTAAAACTTCAATAGTCTCAATAAGTTCTCTTGCCGGAGCTTTTATCGTACTGATTTCATCCTCCGATATTGAATAAATGCAATTATAATCCCCTTTTTGCCGTAATTGTTCCATACGCGCCAAAAAACTTCCCAAACGTGCACTAATTTTGCCTGTTTTTATAAAATTCAAGCCAAAGCAAGCTATCAACCCATCATGGGTTTTACATGATAATCCATTTTGTATTAATAAAGCCTGAACAGCATGAAAACAGGCATAATAATATCTATTGGAAGCAATATCCCAATACTTCAGATCAAACATCTCATCTGCTTGTTTCAAAAATACTTTAGCTTTCTCCAACTGTAATATCACCAAAGAATTACGTTCTTCATCTGTCAATTTCATACTAATTCAATTCCTTCCTGCTCTACATTTTTATAAAATGGTGTAATACAACTTGCAGCCCATTCTTTCATCGTATACATAATCGGATTAATTCGCGCTCCCAAGTCCCATCCCAACATAGTTAAGGGAAAGCTTACCTTATCATAATCTTCAGGCTCCAATTTTTCTTTATCTAAGATAATCAAAATATCCCAATCAGAATCAATCCGTGCATCCCCACGAGCTTGAGAACCAAACAACAAAGCCTTGCCACCTTTTGGTAAATGCTCTGTCAATGCCTGCTTAATAGACTCTAATATTTTATTTGTATGACTTTTCATATTCGTCTCCCCTTACTCTTCTACAAATATACAATAAATATCAATACAACAATATGACTTACAAAAAAATCGCTCTTGCTAATTATTCATACTTGGTTCTTATCCATGACTAATATGAATAAAGAATAAAGTCTAATATTACATATTTTCCGTACAAATTTCAATATCACTTTCCTTACAATGCATTTTCTTTGCAACAGGTAAAGAAAGGCTCACCTTTGTGTGCCTAAATCTAAGAACAATAGTAATCTAATTTATTATAAAATGAAAAAGCATCTTATACTATTTTTTGCAGGAGTAATATTGAGTTACGGGAACATAAAAGCACAGACAGTTCCCGATAAAAAAGAAATTCTGAAAGTAACTCTTCATGTGAACGACTATTTCATGAAGAAATATGCCGACTATCGCACTCCTTCCTTTGTGAAAAAAGTAGTTCGCCCCAGTAATATCTGGACACGAAGCGTATATTACGAAGGCTTAATGGCACTCTACTCCATCTATCCCGCAGACGAATATTATCTCTATGCCAAAGAATGGGCGGATTACCACCAATGGGGCTTCCACCGTGGGACAACCACCCGTAATGCAGATAATTACTGCGCCAGCCAAATCTATCTCGATTTATACAACATTTGCCCCGATCCTGAAAAAATACGGAAAACGAAAGCCAATATGGATATGCTGGTCAATACTCCACAAATAAACGACTGGTGGTGGATAGATGCTATCCAGATGGGGATGCCTATATTTGCCAAAATGGGGAAACTTACAGGCGAACAGAAGTACTTCGACAAAATGTGGGATATGTACGAATATACCCGTAATAAACACGGAGAGAACGGAATGTTCAATGTCAAAGAAGGTTTGTGGTGGAGAGACCATAATTTCGATCCTCCATACAAAGAGCCTAATGGCGAAAACTGTTATTGGAGCCGTGGTAACGGATGGGTATACGCAGCTTTGGTGCGGGTAATGAACGAAATTCCATCTGATGAAAAACATCGCCAAGATTACATCAATGATTTTCTAACCATGAGCAAAGCACTGAAACAATGCCAACGTGAAGATGGCTTTTGGAATGTCAGCCTCCACGATCCGTCAAACTTCGGAGGCAAAGAGACTTCCGGCACAGCTCTTTTCGTATATGGTATGGCTTGGGGCGTACGCAACGGTCTATTGGATAAAAAGACCTATCTGCCTGTAATCATAAAAGCATGGAATGCTATGGTGAAGGATGCAGTTCATCCGAATGGTTTTCTTGGTTATGTACAGGGAACCGGCAAAGAACCGAAAGACAGTCAGCCCGTCACATACGACAAAGTTCCTGATTTTGAGGATTTCGGAACAGGATGTTTCCTTCTTGCCGGAAGTGAAATCTATAAATTAGACCTCAATATGTAACTGATAAACATACTTATCTTGAATCCGGTCTATCCTTCACAAACCGGATTCAAGGTAAGTATATACTACGTTTTACTTCTCTCCCCTTTCTGGTAAGCCGAAGGAGATACTCCAAACTGCGCTTTAAAACATTTACTGAAATAAAGAGGATCGTTAATACCCACTTTATAAGAAACTTCCGCAACAGTCAGATCCCTTTCGGTCAAAAACAGTTCGGCAGCCTTCTTCATTCGTACGACACGCAAATACTCATTCGGTGAGTATCCTGTCACTCCGCGTAATTTCTTATAAAACACAGTTCGTCCCATCCCCATCATTTGCGCAAATTCATCAATAGAAATATTGTATTGAGAATAAATCTTTTCGACTACAGCTACCAACTGGTCTGCAAATTCCTTGTCCCGGTCCGTGTTACATAAAGCAGGACGTACTACCCCCGGTTCACTGGAAAACTTCTTCCGTAACTTTTCGCATTGCTCTATCAGCCGGAACACCTGCGCAAGCAAAAGCTTAAAACTAAATGGCTTTGCAACATAAACATCCGCTCCCGCTTCAAGTCCTTCCAGGTGCTTATCCGGTGAAGTCAAGGCAGTCAGCAGAATAATAGGAATATGACTTGTCGCAAATTCAGTTTTCAGTTTCTTTGTCACTTCGAAACCGGTCATCCCAGGCATCAATACATCGCAGATAATCAAGTCTGCGTCATAGTTGCATGCCTTTTCAAATCCGGATATTCCATCCGCAGCCACTTCTACTTCAAAATAAGCACTAAGCTCCTCCTGCAGGAACCCACGAATATCATTATCGTCTTCGATGACTAATATTTTATGTTTTCTTGATGTGGTGACTGTCTTTTCATGTTCCTGACATTCCTCTGAAAGCTCCTGCAAATGGTGAGTCTGCATATTCGCTTCTTCCAGCAGGAGATTGCCGGGAACCAGGAAGTCTTTTTCCGAATAAACAGTTTTATCAGTCGGAATACATACCGTAAATACGGAACCTCCCCCTTCATTATCTTTATATTCAATCGTTCCCTTATGCACCTGCACCAATTCATGGCTCAAATGCAACCCTACTCCAATGCTATCTCCGGAGAAACTACTTTGCATAAAACGTTTAAACAATTCTCCCTGCTTTTCTTTAGGAATACCTACTCCGGTATCCGCTACCTGAATATATAAACACTTCTTCACCTCATCCACATTCACAGAAAACAGAATTGTCCCACCCGAAGGAGTATACTTAAAAGCATTTGAAAGTAAGTTATACACCACCTTATCCAAATTGCCTTTATCAATAAACATTTTATAGGATGGCACAGACGGCAAAAAGCGGAAATCCATATTCTTCTGTTCTGCTACGTCACTGAAACTTAAATATATTTCGTACAGGAAAGCAACTACATCAGTTTCCTGCAGAGAAAGAGCCAACTTGTTGTTCTGCATTTTTCTGAACTCCAGCAACTGATTAATCAGCCTCAACATACGTTGTGTACTTTTATCCATGACTTTCAACGGATGCAATAAGGCTTGTGGAATATCATCCATCCGGTACATTTTCTCCAATGCTCCTTGGATCAATGTAAGCGGAGTACGGAATTCATGAGAGATATTTGTGAAAAATACCAGTTTATACTCTGTCAGTTGTTTTTCAACATTGATGCGGTTGCGCAACCTATTGAAATTAAAAATGATACGATATGTAAAGTACAAAGCTATTAACATCAGGATGAAATATCCAAGCATAGCCCAATTTGTTTTCCAAAACGGAGGCACGATAACAATCTTCAAAGTTGTTTCGGTATCATTCCAAATACCGGCACCATCACAATATTTCACATGGAAAATGTAACTGCCCGGCTCCAGATATTTATAAGTGGCAAAACTTAACGAAGACGGAACATTCCATCCCTTGTCATAGTTTTCCAGCCAATACATATACTTGATTTGACCATTATCCGAATAATCGAGAGTAGAAAAATCAAGCATAAAAGAATTCTGGAAATATTTCAATGTAATCTTATCCGAATAGGCTAAAGATTCTTGCAAAGGAGAACCCGGCATATTAGGCTTCACCTGAATTCCATTAACGGACAATCCTGTGATAACAATAGGAGAAAGCAATCTCTCTGTTGGAATCTTCTTCGGGTCAATAATCGTCAATCCGTAGTTTGTTCCAAAAATCAGTTTACCGTCTGCCCCCATACACGCACTGTTCTCGCTATACACATTTCCTAATGTATAAGATGAGAAGAAATAATTCTCGAAAGAATGGCTGTTGGGATTGAACCTTGAAATTCCATATTCCGTAGCAATCCATAATTGTCCCGAATGATCTTCCAAAATAGATTGCACCATATTATTAACCAGTCCTTCCGCTATTCCATAATGTGTATATTTCAAAGACTGACAGTCGTCTGACAGTTCGCATAGATTCAGCCCGGCACCCGAAGCACCTACCCACATGCGCCCTTTGCTATCACGAAACAGGCAACGAATCTCATTGCTGCAAAAATTGCCATCGGTGTAGCTGAACAAATGATAGTTATCTTCATTAGCGATCAATGAGTCAGGGTGGAAAATGCAGATACCTTCACTTGTGCCCATCCATATCATCCCTTTCTCATCTTCTGCCATTACTCTGACTATCCGTAAGCCATACTTCTTTCCTTGAAAGAAACGACGGAACTTGCATTGTCCTTTTTCCGTTGATTCTGCCAGATCCAGTCCTCCTCCAAATGTCCCCACCCACATACGATCTTTCTTATCGCGAAGAATGGAATAAATATTAGAATGAGATAAGGCAAAAGGATTAGACGGATCCGTTTTATACCACGTATCTCCTATTTTTAGTCCGTCTCCCCGGGTTCCTATCCATATATTCTCCTGACTATCTTCTGAAATCGCATAAATATTATAGGGCAAATAATGATTATCTATTTTAGTTTTCAGATGAGAATCATAATTATACAATCCACCTCTTCGCGTTCCTACCCATATATCTCCATTCGACATTTTAGTCAGTAACCGGATTGTATTCGAACGGTCAAAAACATCCGGTGATTCTGGATAGACATGTGTAATGCCTTTATTTGAAATGGAAATATGAGACAAACCGGAATATTCGGAGCTTACCCATATCCCTCCTGTTCTGTCTTTCATCAAACATAACAAAAAATCTGACCCTATAGGTCCTGCATTCTTCCCTTCGGAAACAAAGTGTTCCAACCGATCTTCCTGAATATCGTAGGTGAAAAGTCCGTTTCCATAAGTTGAAATCCACACAATCCCCCGGTCATCACGCACCACATGATAGCGTTCATAATCTATATATTTCATCTTCTCTTCAGGAATCAGTTGAAAATTCTTTATTTCTCCGCTCTTCGAGTTTATGTAATAAATTCGTCCAGTGTTATTGTAAGCCCAACAATCTCCATAATTGTCATGAATAACTTTTCCATTATTTATTTTCAATTCCCGGCAAGGAGTTATTTGAAAATTCTGAAAATCAAATTCATATACCCCTTCGCTGGAAGTAAATATAACCCATTTATCTTTTATCAATGAATGTGTACTGACAGATGTATTACCGGCAATAGCAGACAGCGACGCTAAACAGTCTATTTTTTTCGATCCATTTACACAGCGATACACATCTCCACTCTTTGTCAGAAAATACATATCCTCTCCATGAGGGAAAGAAGAAGAAAAATTCAATTTCCTATCGATAAATTCAACTTTCCCTTTATAAACAGACGCAAGTCCCTGCATGGTACCAATCCAGATCCTGCCACTAGAATCTTCATTTATAAATTTAATCCGGTCATCGGGCAGGTTTCCAAATTTCGTTCTAAACTTCACAGAGGTCATAGTCCGATCGTCCTCACAAACAATTTGACGTACACCGTTCCTTCTATGCCAAAGCCACACATCTCCATTAGAGGACATAAATATTTCCGAATAGTTCTCTCCATCACTTCCGGTACCGGTAAAATCTACAAAACAAGCTTTCTGTAGGTCATAACAGCTGAATAATTCCGGTACAGTCTTTATCCACAAAAAACCGTTCTTATCCTCTGCCACATGTTTTATTCTGTTATCTGCTAAAGAAATCTGATCGTGTTTTCCACTTTCCAACTGATAAGTAAGAAAAGTATTTCCATCATAACGGGTCAATCCGTCTAAAGTACCCAACCATAAGAATCCTTTACTGTCCTGAAACATGCATCGTACAGAATTACTAGGTAGCCCATCACTGGTTCTCATTTGTTTGGAACTAAGTTCAATATCAGCATACAAATCCGATAAAGAAAAACTTAACAAAACGAAGAGGCATAATAATTTATATTTCATATAGTGGTTGGGGTTATTTTGATTGCTGGTTACAAAGATACATCTTTTCATAGTTTTTTAAGATTTATACAAGCAAAACTAGCCAAAAGGAATAATAAATACAAAAAACTTAGCAGTCTATTTCGAAACAAGGATTATTATCCATATTTATGTCATTTTTTCTATATACTGACCTATGATTTGCATTGGTTCATAATCGGTACGGTTTTGAACAATTCAATGCTTTTCTCTATAACATGGTCAATTCTTCCATCTCCTTCACTTTTCTCTGTTTCTTCGATAAATAAGGAGTTTGCAGGTGGAATGTCTTTATTCTAAAAAGGTTGTCATCTAAAAAAATAAGAACAAGTGAAGCAAATTCTGTATTTCAAGATAAATCCTTATATTTGTATCAAATTCGTCTGATATAAAAGTTGAATATGATAAAAACAATGAATAAGCCACTTACATACGATGATATACCTAAAATGTATCTGTTTTGCAACCACACCAAATGTCCGCGCCGCAACAAATGCCTCCGTTTTCAGGCTGCGATGATTGTGCCCCAAAGTGTTCCTCACTACGAAGCGATCAACATCAACCATGTAGCGGGGAATGAAAAGGAATGTTCCTATTTCAGCGCATACACTCTCACGACCTTTGCACTTGGCATCAGCCATATATTAGACGACGTTCCGCACAAAAAAGCTATGGCCATACAAAACAGCCTTAAATCTTTAATGGGGAAAAGCATGTACTACCGTATTCGCAACAAACAACGTCGACTTCATCCATCAGAACAGAAACAAATCGCAGACGTTTTCCTGGAACACGGCATCAAGACAAAGATTAACTTCGACGAATACATTGAAGATTATGACTGGTAAGCCACAGATTGTGACGGGAAAGATACTTGCGAAAATATTTCATAGGAATTGAATAAAAGTTTCATAACGATGAAAAAAAAGTTCCATCGCAATGAAAAAAAAGTTCCATCGCGATAGAAATAAAGTTTCACAACGATGAAACCTGCGAAACTTTTAGCACAAATAAAGATTAACAGGTAAGCGAAGACCTAAAGGTTACACATGCGTCATATTCCCCTTATAATAAGAAGCCTGCGCAGACCCCCGTCCAAATGTTCAAGCATAAATATTAAAAAAAATCGGATACCATATTTAGGCTTCTGATTCATTTTCGCAATCCGCTCTGGACGCCAGCTTCTCCAGTGCCACCAATTCCCATCCCTTGAACACCAGCGTAATCAATCCAAGCCGGGTATTCCCTTTCGTGCGGGTCACCTTCCCATCATCGGCATAGCGGCGCAACTGTTCTGCCGCATCACGTTTCAGCAAGGCGATGTCAGCATCGGAGGTGTCACGCCGGGCATACTTCACCTCCACGATATAGCTGTAGACTATGTCCGGCTGGCGCACCAGATCGGGCATCATGTAGAAGTCCGCATAACCTTTGGAAGATTCGTATTCGGGAAGAAGGATGTAGCCCTGCGTCAACCCTAAGTAAGCCAGCAGGAATCCCTTGACGTGCGCCTCGCCATCGATAAATTCACGGATGGCACTTTGCCGTTCCAGCTCCTGAGCAAAGAAGCGGAAAACCGGCTCCCACTCGCCACGGTAGGCCATTCCCTTCACCAGTGAGGACAATACGGAGAAGTCTATTTCAAACAGGTCTGCCTGTTGGTAGGCTTCCGTCAGGTAGGTATACAGCTGCTCGCGCACCGTCAGGTTGGGGATGCGCAACACCGTGTCACCCTGATAGGTACCTTGGATGGACAGCATCCCGAAGTAGAAGAGCAGGCTCTTGAAGTTCTCCGTATCGACCATCCTCTCGGCAGGGAAGGAAGTGACAATCTGTGTCGTGATACTGCCTTCGGCAATGACCTGCTGGATGACGGAAGCGTTCACTCCGAAGGTCTTGTCTATCTGCACCAGATGGCGGAGCTTGTTGTAGTCCGTCCGGATATTGCTGTCAATCATTGTCTCGGGAGGCATCTGCTGTTGCAGGTAGCTGTTGAGGAAATAAAGCGCCATGTCGGAGTTGAACATGTGCTCGTCCAGCTTGCGGGCAGAGAAACAGTAATTGTCATACCAAGGACGCATCATCTCTATCAGCCCCTCCACGGTGACGTCGGCAGGCAGGGCACTCCCATCCTTGTAGTAAGTCAGCATCTCCCGCACTTCTTCCGTGCTGAATCCGATGATGCTATTGAACAGCGGGCTCATGCTGATGTTCGTTCCGATGTTGAACCCGCTGGTCACGTCGTCCATCGTGACGGGGCTTACACCCGTGATAAACAGGCGGTCCACGGCCGCATCAGCGTTGGAAGTGGCAGCTTTCACCACGTTGAAGAAGCTGCGAATGAAGCCGTCGCCGTGCGTGGTGCCACGATAGTTGTTCTGTTCGCCCGTGGAGAGGATGGTGTTGGTAAAGTTGTCGTACTCGTCAATCATCAAGTAAATGCGCGGGCAATCAATACGGCTGACATACTGTTTCAGGGCGGAGAGCATCTGCCCGGGGTCTGTCTCGTCACGTCTGACCACCTCCCAAATTCTATGCCCCAGCAAGTGTTCATATTTCAGGATGAAGTCCTTCATCATCATGCAGCAATATTCACTGAACCTCTGTTCCAAGTCTTCAGGTCTAGCCTTGATTTCAGAAAAGTTGAAGCGGAGCACCATATATTTATTCTGCCGTCCGGTGGGGTGTTGACCGATGTATAGGCTGCCGAAAAGCTCGTCGAAGCAGTCGGCATAGTCGATGCTATAGTATGTTTCAAGCATGGCGAGAAACAAGGACTTGCCGAAGCGGCGCGGACGGATGAGGAAAAGATAGGGCGGTTGACGCTCCATCAATTCGATGTATCGGGTCTTGTCCACATAGTAATAATCCTCGCGACGGATGCGCGGAAAATCGGAGATGCCATAGGGAATTGCTTTCATGATGACTTACTTTTAGGTTTCTACAGACAAATTTAGGCATAAATCTCGATTTATACGCCAGTGGTATAAGAAAAAGTCAAGACTACCCCTTTCTTTATAGCGTGGAAGACGATGAGGTGCCCGACACATTAGCGTTACCGTCCCAATCGACCATACGAATATTTCATCTATTAAATGCCCTTGTACTTTCAGCTCTTGTCCAAAAAGTGAAGTCCCCCAAAATAACAAAGCAAATAGTAATATAATGTATTTCATAAAATTATTTATATTTCAATTTCACATATTCATTTTGCCGATGAATTAATACCATAGCTGCTTAGCATCTTTATATAAGAAAATTCGTTCATCCGTCCCTCTAGTAAGATTTCTCAATAATAGTAAAGCGTTTTGTGGTACATGGTGAAAGGTCAGACTAAAATCGTCAGCTATTTGTTTGCCCAACGACACCCAATCCATATCCCAATAAAAAAGCTCGTAAGTATCTCCAATACGAACATTATTGTCATCATTACGTGTCATATAGCCTATTCTTCCAACAGATTCCGGTTTGCCCAAATCCAATCCTACCCAACCATCTCTTAAAGTTTTAGATGCGAAAAATGTCAACGGATCTAAATCAAAAGCAGCAGAACGGCTATAATGAGGATTCTTACTTCGTTCTTCAGAACCAATAATTGTTCCTGTCAGTTTTTTATTCTCTTTATCCAAGAACATCAATTCTGCAATATTACAGCGGTAGGGCTTTGGACAGATATAACGCCAATAACGATACTTTGTAGTATCGCTCACATTTATACTACCCGATACGCTATACTCTTTGAACGTATGTACTGTGACGGCATCACTAAAATCCTCCTTGTGTGCTGCTTGAAACATGCTGTGTTTTAAACGGAGTGCTGTAGTGAACGCTTTGCGTGTTAAGGGATATTTCCGTTTTAAACTAATACTTCTTTTGGATGTGTTATCGGGATTCAAGAACTCCAGTTCACCTTTTTCATTCAACAAAGCAGGATAATTGAATGGACGAACCCTTCCATTTATATAATATACCGGCAGATAGACAGCTCCCTTCTCTATTTTATCAAAGGCAATCTGCTTACTATCTTTTATTTCCGAAAAGCAAATAGGAATCCATTTCGCATTGTCGAATACAGCCAGATACGCATATCTTTCTTTGCGTTCTCTTTTCCCGGAAAGTACAGGAAAAACAGGATCAATGGTCGTTGCATATTCATCCGTAACGTCTTTTATAAACACATTGCGCAACGTTGACGGGACACTACCAGCTTCTTTATTCAGCCGGACTAAGGCCGAATTGGGAGAATATGTTCTTCGATATACTTTTCCTTTACACTCCCCCGGTCGTAAGGCAGCTAAAAAAGGTTCATGTCCTCCTTCACATACCATTCGGCGATCGTGATCTATCAAAATACTAAGCCACGAATGTGCATGTGCTTTTGTAGGCCACTGCAAAACGAAATCATACGAAACCGCAAACCCCTTACTGCGCATGATAGCTAAAGCTGTGTTTGTCCTTGTCTCACAAGAATTGGAAGGAATATTGCACCAAAACGGAACCTTATATAACGCATGCCACTTCAGAGGCTTTTTCAAATCGACAATAACGGTATCACGTAGTTTAATATTAATAGCTTCTGCCGCATGATAGGGTGTTTTATTCCAAATGTCATTATAAGAAAAATCGCCTAATGTGTCATTAGCTATCGGTTTCAACACATTGCGCCAATCATCAAAAGCCTGAAACTCTACGCACTTATAAGGAAGCATATATTCACAAAATTCATCGAATGTAATGCCTCTTGCCCAACGACCTTGTTGCCAATCGTCAAAAGCCGCGTCTATACTCTGTATCAGATAGTCGGCTTTTATGACAGAGTAATCTTCCTTAAACTCAAAATCATCTGATGGAAACTCTAACAACAAGTTATTTAATTCATTCACCTGTTCATCAATCTTTCTGTCGGAGAAGATAATCTTTTCAGCTTCGACATAATATTCTTCAATATCTTTCCCTATATACGACTGGTGTCCGGGCATATTCATTATCAAAAATTTGGCAGCTCTAAGTTTCAAACTGTCAGCTTCGTTTTCTTTATAATGCTCCAACACTTTTTCGAGTTCCGGACGATTATTGCCCGCCAGTGTCAGCACCTTTTCCAACTGTTTTTCTTCAGAGCTTTGACAACTGAAAAGCAAAACAAGAAAAAGAAAGATGAATGTAGCTTTCATTTTGTTTTATTGTTAGTTTATAATTAAATATTCTTTTTACGCAAATAGTTTCTAGCCTCTTCTTGTATGATAGTAACAGTGTAAGATGGTATCTTTATTCGTTTATTTATTATTTCTAAAGCTATCCGTTCGGCAAGTATGCAGTTATCAGATTTTACATAGACCCTCAAAAGTCCTTGTAATGGAAGAAAACGGCTAGGACACATACATTGTGCCAGCTTATATCGTCTTTCAGCTTCTTCCCAACATTCCATTTGATAGTAATTATCCGCCAATTGCATTTGCAGGTCATACGTATTGATATAAGATTCGCAATGCAAGAATATGTTGACGCTTTGTTTGTACAATTCCACATTTTTCAATTCTGATGCATAATTGTACAAGAAATAGGGATTGCCATTCCACTCATCATATAGCTTGGTAAATACAGATAATTCATTATCCAGCAAACCATTGTTCTTTTCTGCAACCAACGAAATTCGTTTCCATGTACGCTCGAAAATGATATTCTTAATCAAAAAGAAACAGAGTATAAAAAGAATAATCAATAAAAATGGCTTGTTGAAACGTATTGTTCGTAGAGCAACCTCCCGTTGATTAAGTGAAGCGAAGCAGTAGATAATCATGAACCAAACAAAAGTATATTTGAATGGATAAGAAAAACAGGAAAATATAGCAATAGAAACAAGCGTCAGTATGGCTGGAGTGTCAAATGCCACATTACTTCGAAAAACAGCAATCAACGACAATAAGAATAAAGCGATTCCTATAAGTCCTTGTTCAATCAGCAGCAACAGATACTCATTAAATGGATAATTCGTGTTTCCTGCCAATATTCTATCGCTTTCATCAGCATGGGAGGAAGACAAATATTTGGCTTGTTCCGGCATGTAATCCGCCTTAAAAGAACCAAGTCCGTTTCCCTGAATTATATGTTCCTTACACAATCCGGCAGATACTTTCCAAATCAGAACACGACCGGAAGCGGAAGCTGGTTTTAGATAAATCAGTCCAATGAATAAACTTATTAGAAACAAAGCGCCTCCGCTGATAAGAAAGATGCGCCTTTTATGAATTAACTTCCGATAACGGAGAGCATAAAAAAGGAGTGTTACTACGCATAAAGTAAGTACACCTGTTCTCGAACCGGATAAGATAACGACTATAATGAGGAGAAGGCACGCCATAACCTTGAACGTTCTTCTTTTTCCGTTAGAAGAATGACACAAAAGAAAAGGATAACAGAGAACGATGCTCGCAGCAAATCCGGCGGGATTATCAAAAGAACCGGTAACTGGAAAATAAGATTGAATTTCTATACACCCTACATATTGCAGCAAGCCATACAAGGCCGACAAAACTCCAACGACAGCTAAAATGCTATTAAATGTTTCTGTAGGATTTTTTCTATTACGCATCAACACAAAAAGAATCCATCCAGATACAATGTATACACTGTGTATATATTGTGATGTAAAGAGACTGCAAACGAAAACATATCCCATAAAAACAGTAAAAGACAGAAATAGAAAATCAACAGACAGTCTAATTTTTCGCTTCCAGTTCCCTATGCAAATACCTCCCCATAATATGATGCCGACAACGAAACTTATATTTTTAGGCATAAAATACCTATCCATAAACCAATCAGCCGATAAGTATAAGGTGGTGATAAGTAAAAAAGAAAACGTAAAAACATTATCACTGAATAATTGCCTTAACTTGCAGAATATAAAAGAGGGAGTCTGTATTTGCATTGATAATAATTAATTCTTCTTTCGCTCCTAATCCCTTTCCTTTCGGATTGAAAGAAAAATGAAGCGAGCACGATTCGTCAGGATTTAATTCATACTTCTCCACCGATGCTTGTGTACATCCACATCCAGTTTCGATCTCTCCTATCTCCAATCTGGCATTGCCTACATTGGTGATTGTAATGCTATCACGACAAATTATATCAGAACTAATTATTCCGAAATCGTGTGTATAGGAAGACAGGGACATCTCTGCCTTCCTTTTTTGATTGCAAGAAACGCAAATCAGCAGAATAACAATAAGACCAAGGATTTTACTCATTTTTTATAGTTGTTGATGATGAACTACTCGGAATAGTCTCGATGAAACGGGGCGCATTATCACGTATACTATCCAACAACGGTTTGGTCTTTTCTCTATATTCTTCTCTTTTAATAGTATAGTCCCGCCAAGCCAAAAGAATATCTCGATCGGCTTTGGGCATTCGGTCGAGAATCCGTAGATATTTTGGGAAATCAGGATCCTTTGATGCTCTTCGTCCGTTCAACAAAAAAGATAAGTGGAATCGTACGACATCTGGATATTGAGCATATTTCTCTAAGAAAAAAAGTCTACATTCGTTGGCATGTATGTATGCATCTCTGAAAGATGCACTTCTATTTTGAAGAGAACGCTCTCTATCCACTTTTTTTTGCTGTTCGATAATACATCTGTTATAATCGTCGTTAATAGGAGTACCTGATACAATACCCTTATCTGCCCAATTAGCGATACGGATATGGATATTACCAGGCTCAACTATAAAATATAAGCCCAAATCCAACATATTTCTTCCTGTTCTGGCACTAGAAAGATACGCTAAGAATGGCTTTTGTGAAAGTACACCTTCATAATGGA
>ERZ773157.1488-NODE-1488-length-21708-cov-46.691960_pt1 | contig 21708 bp, 24 predicted proteins | sample MGYA00511480_ERZ773157 | MGnify/ENA primary metagenome ERZ773157 (study PRJEB29015, sample SAMEA2737863) | human gut metagenome | biome: human gut; feature: human-associated habitat; material: faeces | place: China | collected 2012 ... | reverse complement strand
TTTTATCTACCCCCAGTTTAACTGGGGGTTTACTCATGCCTTTTCGGCGGACAATTACTGCCTTTCTCACACCGAGGGGTGTGAGAAAAGGCTTATTTTTTGCCTGCTGGCAGCAAGGGCACCTCTCGTTCGGCGGCGTGGTGGGGTGTGCAGACAGTACGGACTTGCATACGCACATTATAACGAAAAGCCTTGTCCCGTAACGATTGACACAACTCTTCATTATGAGGGTGTGTATATGTCATACATCGCATTGTGACAAAGAATAAGTGCCATCGCCGGGAAGCGACGTGGCACTCAAGTGTTCAATTTTTACATTTCTTGTATTTTTGATTCCTGCTGTTCGGCTTATCTGGAACCGTGCGCTCAATCAGATTCTGTTCCAGAGCGGGATTCAGATAGTTCTTGCGGAAATTCGGTTTGTGCGAAAGACCGAGTCGATCCATAAGCTCCGTAGCCGAAAGCGTTTTGTCACCGAGAACGGAGAGAAGTCTCTCGGTCGGCATTTTATCTTGGTCGTTTACTTGGTCGCCGTGTTGGTCGGTGCTACGATCAACAACTGTTACCTCCGTCAGACTATCACGGATGATTTCGAGCATGAGTTCTACGAATCCTGCGCTGTCCGCCTGCTTGTCGGCTGCACCGAGAGCATCATAATATTCTTTTTGCCGGGACTGGATCAGTTCCTCAATCGGCAGCCAGAAGAACAAATCTTTCCACTTGCCAAGAAGGAGACTGTGCCACATCCGTCCCATGCGGCCGTTACCATCCGCAAAAGGATGAATGAATTCAAATTCGTAATGGAAGACGGCACTCTTAATCAGCGGGTGAAGTTCCGATTGCTGATACCATGCGAATAGATTGTGTATATGTTCCGGCACGAATTCTGCGGGAGGAGCCATGTGGATCAACACCTCCCCATCAAAGACGCCTACGCCACCGAAGCGGAACTTCCCATTCTCCGACACAAGACCGTTCATCATCAGCTTGTGTGCTTTGAGGAGGTCATCCACGGACGCAGGATTTAATCGCAGCATCAACTCATAGGCGTCATAGGCATTTTGAACCTCTTTGATTTCATTCGGATTTCCGAGGACACGTTTGCCATCCAGAATAGCTGTAACCTGTTCAAGCGACAGAGAATTATGCTCAATCGCAAGAGAGGAGTGAATGGTGCGAATTCGGTTTTCACGCCGCAGGTGCGGGCCGATGGTGCCTTCCTGTAACACGGTAATCCGACCGACTTGCTCACTGATCTCCGCAATCAGGGATATCATTTTATCCGTCATGTGAAACGGCGGTTTGTAGTCGCTCATTGGCAGTCACCTCCTTTAATATCATGGAATCTATTCGCAAAGAGAATAGATTTTCAGCATACCGCCAGAATCTATCACCTTGCCTATTTCAATCAGCCCAAAAACGATCAACGCTCTAACATAAATGTAAGGGGTATCTGTATCAGGATATAAAACCTTTACATACGGTGCAAGGTCATCAAACGAACCGACACTGTAATTGCTGCCATTGCTGTCGGAGATAACGTATGTGGAAGGGTCAAATTTTTCATAGAAATTCTTCACGGCATACGCAAAAGCAAACTTGGCGGCAGATGTTCCGTGGTCGAATTTTCCTGTCGTAACCAGTTTGTCAGCTACGTCGTTAGCAGCTTTTGATAAGCGGAAATTTGTTATATCGTTCATATCTGTCACCTCCAATTATTGCAGTTCTATTGCTGTATGGAAAGAACCATACTTTCTCAGACGATACTCTTTTTTGAGGGTGCTCCCTAAAACTTGTCTAGCAGTCTGCCCATCAATCTCATCAGTATACGCCAGAAGAATAATCTGATCGGACATTAATGGCAGAGCCTTCGTTATGTTTTTCTTGTGGATCGGATCGAGACGTCCAAAAGGAGAGTCCATTATAATGGGACCACTTAAGGGCGCATTTTTGTGTAAAGCACTGATCAGCGATAGAGCCACAATATGCTCAAAGCCAGCGGAACGGAACGATATTATTTCGCCGGAACGGTGCTGGATGGAGAGACCGTAATTATCGTTGATCCTCAGTGCGGTATAGTCAGGATCGCTGCTAATGTTGCAGAAAAGCTCCGTGGCATCTCGTTCAACCTCTGTTTTCAGTTTGTCACGATAAGCAGCGATACCATCATTAAACAACTGATGGAGTGCTGCACAGATTTCGAATTTTTTCACTGCGAGATTCAAATCTGCATCAGATGTGCCAGCTTTCCGAACTTTTTCTTCAAGGCTTGCCAAGGCGATGTCTGCCTCTTTTATTTTATCCTTAGTTGCCTGGATGCCCTCCTTGAGATTTTCAATCTTCGAGTAGCACTTAGCCAAACTCTGTGCATTTTCTTTTGCAGCAGCGGTAAGGTCACTTACATTCCCGTAGCGGCTAATCTCGTCTCGCAAATCTTTGAGTTGACCTTTTGCATCATCAATCTGTACTAAGAGATCAGCCAACTGGTCTTCATAAACTTTCAGAACCTGGGCATCTGTAGCACTCTGCATACTTTCCAGAGATGCCTGCCGAATTTGAAGAACTTTCATGCGTTCGGTTTCTTCGGGAGACGGTCCACCGAATTCTCCCGGTTCTTCTTCAAGCCGTTTTTTTAGTGCAGATACATGAGCCTCGTCTACATCCTGGTCACAGCATTCACAATGATGCGTTTCTACGATACGCTGAATGTAACTTATCAGTCGTGCAGCCGACTCATGTGTACTGTGCTTTTGCTGAAGCGCAGATAATTCAGATCTCACCTGAGACAGAATTTCAGAGGTTTGTTTTCCAATCACATATCTCCAGATATCTTTTGTCGCAACAACAATTGACTGCAAAAGATCATCGCGCGTGGCTTCTTTTGCGACAATATCGCTCTCCAAATGTTCCATGTTCTGGATCAATGCTCTTAGATGCTCATTCTGTTTTCCTTCGTCCTCAAGTTTTGCCCTGAGATTTTGTGCCTCCTCGTATGCTGCTTGAAGTCGCGTCAGTTCTTTGGTTTGCTCGTCCTTCTTGGCTGCTTCCGATTCAATCTGTGCAGCATATTTTTCTGTCTGCTTATTCGCTTGAGCTGCTTTAGTTTGCTCTTTCCGGTATTCTCCAAGTACAAACGAAGTGTCGTTTGCGGCATTTGTCAGAATAGGAACACCTAAAATCGACTCGATGGATTTCTTGATTTTCTCACCGACAGAGGTCTCATCCTTTACAAGTTCTTCGTATTCCTGCAGTAGTTCGCCATCAAACAGGAAGAAACGTGAAACTTCCTCCGGCATTATCATTGCAAGTTCATGCTCTTTGTTGGGCGGAAAATGCCCATCGACCTTCAAAAAAACATCCTGAACATAGTCATCGTTCTTGGACGGAACAGTTACACCAGCACGAACGCTATATTGACGGGTGAGTTCATATTTCTTTCCATCGTGGAGCATTCTCAATACAACCTTAAAGTCGTATTTGCCCGCTTTCATTCCTTCACGGTTTACAAGTTTTAGAATATCATCTACCGTTTCATGGCGGTATTGGAATTTTCCGAACAAGGCATAACGGAAGAGATTCAAGAGCGTGGTTTTACCATGTCCATTGTCTCCCCAAATAAGGGTAACGCCATCACCGTCACCGAAGTCGATTGTCTGCTCACCCTCATAAGGACCAAAATTATTGATAATCATACTTGTAAATTTCAGCATAACGAATAGCCCTCCTTATCAAACGGTTACCGTTTTCAGAAAATCGTCTATGACTTTCTGCACATCATGCCTTGCCTTTGTCCTGTCATCCTGAGATGAAAACTCCGCATTTACGATCTCTTGAATCAACGATGCAGGTATCTCGGAATGCTGTTCGGCTCTGATCTTTTCCAATACGGAAATCAGTTCATTGATTTCGATGTTAGTCATTGTCATCATCCTCCTCTATTCCGGTGTTTTGTAAGCTATTATAGTCGATTTGGTAATCAACGGCTATGTTTTTCAAATCAGTAACGCAGGCGGGGTTTTCTGCGCCTAAACCAAACTCGATAGCTCTTGATAATTCGCCGATAATAATCGACATAGACTTTGGCGTTTCTTCAGTTTCGATTACCGGAACGGTAATCGCATCATAAAGATGGGCGAAGAGCTTACCATGTGAGTTTCTCAGGATTCTGCCTCTACGCTGAATGAATTCTCTTGGATTCTGTGAAGATGCGAGAATAAGAGCGTGTGTGGTAGAAGGGATATCGACACCTTCATCCAGGCATTTAATCGAGACCAGGACGCCACCGTTCTTTGAAAAATAGCGTAGCGTCTCATCTCGATCACCTTCCATATCTGCATAGTATTCAAATGCATCAAAGCCGGCATCTATCGCTCCGTTTAATACCTTCTTTAACTGCGTAATATTATCGCAATAGATAATCCAGCTTTGCCCTCCCACATATTCTCTAAGCAAGAGATTAATAGCCAGCGGGACTTTACCGGAAGCGTTTTTAACAATACGCGCTCTGTTAATCAATAATTGCTTCAAGCGAGTGTTGGAAGTAATGCTTGTATCTGCATTTCCGTTGGATTTCATACGAGCCATAAACTGGCCTATCTGTTTTGTTACATCATTCCATTCTTCCTGTTCCTTTTGAGTAAGAGTAATGGTCAGCGGGTTATAAAAATACTTTGTTAAAACGCCGCTTTTTATTGCGTCATCCAATGTATAAGGTGGTGGTACGAGACCACAAAAATAATCAAAGAGTGCCGCTGTTCCTTCGGGGTCTCCATATCTGCGTGGTGTAGCAGATAAGCCCAATCTTGCGCCTGCATCTATATTCAACGCATTGCGTCTCCGGGGACTTCCCAACCTATGTACTTCGTCAGCCACGACAAAAAGGTGCTTGCCTTGCGATACATTTTTTACAAATTCTTCTGAACAGGCGGTATCCATAGTTGCAAGGATAATGCGATGGGTTGAACCACCATCACTTGTCCAAGACGATAAAGTACCGGGCTTTTTCCATTCGTTATTGTTATCTCCGCAAAGCAGATAGTATATTTTATCTTCGAGCAAAGTTTCTCTTAATTCTCGGTCCCATTGTTTTAGAAGGTCTCTTGATGGAACCAAAACCAGCACGACTTCGTTTCTCTTAAAAGCATCATGGATTGCACACATAGCAGTGAAAGTTTTTCCGCTACCCGTGGCGTGTTCAAAAATACCTCGGCGATCATTCTTTACCCATGTTTCGAGTGCATTTACTTGGTGAGGACGGGGAGTCCTGCTGCCGGTATGATTACTGGGTTTCCATTTTTTTGCCTTGCTTTCTTCAACATGGATTTCGTCCAGTATTTCGTGCCATTTTACTCCCTTAGATTTCTTCCGTAATATTTCTTTAGAGGCATTCGGAAACTGATAAACAATGATACCGGGAACGGATTCTAACCATAGTTTTTCAAAAAAAGCTGAAGCGTCATCAACTCGTTCCGCATCGCGGCTATCGAGCCAATTCGGAAACACATCGATGGACTCCATGTTCCCATCAGAAGATAATCCTTTGTATGTTTCGTTCATTGAACCACGGAAGCCCACTCTGTTTCCATCGGTATCCGTGAAAATACCAACCTTGTCGTGAAACAGTCTTCTTGCGTTCGGTGACTCACTACCGGTTGGAACGGCGATTTTTACATCAATGATACCTTTTGAAATCATATATGCCAGCAGCTTTGCTGGAGCGGTTAAAAACGGGTCATCAAACAAAGCCTGCACTTCTTTTGCAAGTGACTCTGCAAGCAGTTTATCATTTTTAGCAGAATAGCCATTGGCTAATGCAGAGGCATCTTCGTCAGATACATATGGTGAACATATCAATCGCATCTTACCGTTGTTTTCAATAAACTCTCTTAAAGCATCCCAGGCAATAATGTAGATTGTACTTCCAAAATACCCGGAAATTCTGTCGTAATGGTTTGAATTCCTCATGCAAGGAAGATAAAACATCTCGGCTATATCATGCTCGGCTTTATTATATGAAGTTAAATAGACCTGTTCCTTAAGTCTCATAATCAGCCTCCAAGCAATTCCTCGTGCATTATATCCATACGGCGGATTATTGCATCATACAAGTATTGCGGTCGGGCACAGACGATTTTTTCATTATTATTTCTGACCGATTCAGACACCTTCGTACAAAGGGATTCAACAATCACATCTGCTTTAACTTGCATATTTCCGCTATATGCGAAATCACTGTGCTTATCTGCATCCCAAAAAGCAAACGAAACATCGTCCCCGTCTCTTACCAATGCACCTATGATGGGCAGTCGTCCATCGGAGTAATTAAGTTGCCCACGTTCTCCACGTTGCTGACCGGGGAGTATCACTTGTATTTTATATTCATCTAACGCACGACCACCAGGTGGATTTGTGCAGTTCCAGAGATATACACGCAAGCGTAAATTTCTGGGCTGCAAATCCACAAGGAGAGGAGAAGAGGATGTATCGCTGTGCCAAACGACATGAGCCCCAAGCCCTTCAATAAAAATGGTATTCAATGCTTGTTTACTAAGTCTCTTGCCCTTTGCCATCATCATTTCCTCCAGCAATAGAGCGAAGCCGAGAGTTCGCCTGCGCTACATATTCCTCCACAACATCAAATCCTGCAAAACGGCGCCCAAGAGAAAGTGCTGCATATCCTGTGGTACCGCTTCCCATCCAAGGATCAACGACCAGATCGTTTTTCTCTGTTGTGGTCTTGATGTATTTCTCCGGCAGATATGATGGCTGTGTCGCAGGGTGGTCATCTATACGAGCCGAAACTCCGCCGCTAATAATGTTTTTGGGTAATGCTCCCAGAGGATTTGGAGCAATTCTTTTGTTTTTACGGACATAGGTGTTTCCGTTTGATCGCGGCTTATATTCATATGACTCGTATGTCTGAACACTATGCGATTCATATGGCCTGCGAATTGCATCAAGGTTTATGCTCCATTTTGGAGATTTTGAGAACCATAGGTTCTGTTCATAAGCATCCTGACAAGCTACACGCAGTCCTGTTGGCGCAGGATTTTCCTTTATCCAAATTTCTATGTCAACACAATGAAGTCCCCATGTCTCTTCCATTTCTATTGCGAGTTTTTCTATTACCAAGGACCGCTTTGATGCCACTTTAGCTGTGGATTTTTCCCTGTTTGCTTTGACATTGATCACGATGAAGCCATCATCACGGAGTTTACGGCAAGCAGCGTCAAGAAACGGTGTCATTTTTTCAATATACTCAGATGAACGCCATACTCCATATTCGCGTTCAGCATTTGGATATGGAGGTGAGCCATAAACGAGTTTTATTGACTTGTCTGGTAACAGAAGCATTCCTTCAGCGCCATCGATTTGCCGGACGCTGTATTTGTTTTTATTAATCTCCTGTAGCATCATTCTCGTCCTCTTCGCATAAGTTTTTTTCATACTCCAATCGCAGAGCCGCAAGTCTGCAATAGTCTGAGTTGGCATCAATTCCAATCCAAACACGGTTGAGCCTCTGCGCTACAGCGGCAGTAGTGCCGGAACCCGAAAAAGGATCAAGAACAACATCCCCCTCGGCACTTCCGGATAAAATAAAGAATTCAGCGAGCTTTTCAGGAAACCTTGCGGGATGACCGATTCCGTGTTCCTTGCAAAGTTTCATGAAATAGTCATTGCTGCTTGTGTTTGCTATTTCAATAACAGTTCCCGGATCGGAACCGCCATTGTCCGTCCAAGTTTTCTCACAATCAAAATTATGCGTGCTTGGACGGGTATTTTGGTTTCTGTCCCCTTTGCCTTTTCCCTGGAGATACTTCTGCATATCTTTGCTGTAAGGCTTCCTTATAGGGTCCATATTGAATTCCCAAGAATCGCCTTTTGCCAACCAAAAGCAATACTCGTGTGATTTTTTTGTTCTCCCATAACCACCTCTTGAGTAAACATTGGGGGGAGTTGCCGGATTGTACCAAATATAGTCTCGGACAAGATGAAATCCAACATCCTTACACAGTTTCAGCAAAAGCTCAAAAACGTACAAATGCTGATAGTTGTCCACAACTTTATCGCTAATATTCAAAATGAAGCTGCCGTCTTCCTTGATGACACGGTAGATTTCTTTTGCTTTTGTAATGAACCAGTCGATATATTCGTCCGGGGAAATCATCCCATCAACATCACCATAATCTCGCTTATCTGCATATGGAGGCGAGGTGAGGACAAGGTCTATGCTTGAGTCCGGCATTGTCTTTAGAATAGCCTCGCAGTCACCACATATAAATTTTCCTCGAAACGTGTTTAGAGTTCTTTTCTTTGCCATTATTGATTACACCTTTTCATCTTCTTCGTTATTGGATTGATCTTCGCCAGCAAATGAAATTTCCATTATGTCTGAAATATCACATTTTAAAGCATCGCATATTCGGAGAAGGACATCAGTTGTTAGGTTCTCGTTTTTTGATAACTTCGCCATTGATGCCGTACTAATGCCCGTAGCTTCTCGAAGGTCTTTCTTCTTCATATCTTTATCAATTAGGAGTTTCCATAGTTTTTTATAACTAACAGTAGACATTCCATGCTCCTTTCACTTTGCAGATACATAATTCAAAAATCTTATCGTGAAATTTTTCTTTGCATTTGCATATTATTATAGTGGATTTTGAAACATATGTTAATGCCCTTGGAGAAGCCTGACCGTTTCATTCATAAAAATTTTACACCTCTGGAATTTGCGATCCTCCTGACTTTGACAGAAAAAGACCGTATAACAATGTTAGCTGTGTGGCTTGCGACTTACAGGCTAATTGACAGGAGGTGTCACAATGGATAATGGCGAGAGAACATTCGGTGAGTTGCTTACATATCTGAGAGAGAAAAAAGATGTAACGCTGAAAAAGCTTACCAGGGGAATTGGTGTTTCAGCACTATTCCTAAGCGATGTTGAGAAAGGAAGATGGTCTGCATTAACGGCTGAACGTATTGAAAAAGTGGTGGCGGTGCTTCATCTTGATGAAGACGAAAAAAACGCACTTTACAATGCGGCCGGAAAGCAGAAAAAATCCATACCGCCAGATTTGCCAGATTATATCATGGAGCATGAATATGTCAGTGCAGATCTTCGTACATCTCGTGACCTTGATGCAGGCGAGGAAGAGTAGAAGCCGTTCGTTGACGATTTGAGGAGGCGAAAGGGATAAGTAGGTTCAAACCAGAATTGAAATACTCCCGCAGCGGTATGCCGGTTATTTCTAATGAGGATATTGATACTTTGGGAGAACGTATGGCTGTTGACTTTGATCATACATCCCTATTTAATACCCATCCAATAGCCATAGAGAGATTCGTTGAAAAGTATCTTAAAATGCCTATTGAATTCATGTATCTGTCACATTGCGGGAGTATATCTTGGAACGACTGTATTTCAGACAACGGATTATCTACCTGTTTACATACCGGAAGATAAATGCGCAGATTACGCTCATGTTGAAGCTGGAACCGTGGTCATAGATGGGAATCTTGATAGCGAAGATCAAGAACATCGTCTTCGCTTTACCCTCGGACACGAAGGATGACATGGGGTATTTCATCCCTCGTACTTTCTTAATACGATCGGTTCAAGTGAAAGAGATGACACAGGGATTTATGTACGCTGCCGTTCAGATTTTAAGGTGTCTGGAAGGAATTTTAGCGGGTTTCGCTCTTTGACGGATACTGAACGAATGGAAGTATGTATTTATTCCGTCTAAAGAAGTACGGGCAAATTCAAGCTTTGACAGCTTGACAGAAAGATTTATGAAGTAGCACAAAAAAAGCACCTCCTTCGAGATGCTTCACAGGCATGACATATGGCCGCTGTTTTATTCTTCCGCCGGATATTCACCGCGGTAGGTCACCGTTTCGGAAAGCGGTTTCCGCGGAAGCGGTTGGATTTCTCTGTCTGTGTACCCCAGGGCGATGGCCGCCACCATTTCCCCTTCCACATTCAGCCATTTTTTCAGTTCGTCATAAGCAAAGAAAATATTGCAGGTCCACAGCGTCCCGATATTCCTCGCCGTCGCTTCCAGGCACATATTCTGGATCGCCGCGCTCACCGACTGGATGTCCGCCATTTCCATCAGATGCTCGTCTATGGGAAATTCGCCGTAGTAGTCTTTCCCCTTGCTATTGATAAAGAAGACGATGACCGGCGCCTGTTCCAGTACGCGGGCCGTATAAATCGCGGCGGGGATATATTTTTCATACCCTTTTCCGAAAATGGCCTCTTTATCGCTCCGGTTCCTTTTGATGCCTTCCTTCAGAGCGCGGACCACTTCTTTCCGCGCGTCTCCGCGGACGACCACAAAGCGCCAGGGCTGCTCATTATGCTCCGACGGCGCCCAGGAGGCTGCTTCCAAAAGAGCATGCAGATCTTCCTCTGGGATGTTCTTTTTGATGAAACGCCGTGTGCTGCGGCGCGCTTTTATTTCATGTATCACGTTTCCAACTTCCTTTTTCTATTACATATTCTTCTCATATATGCGTTTTATTATAAACAAATGTGATTTATACTGCAAGTGACCCCCGGACGGTTTAGAAGAAACATGTTTTGCTGCCGATTCCCGGTTCCCCAGTGATAAGCGCCATATTCTCCGCGGTACTCCAATCCTCCTTGATTTCTTTTTACTATTATATGTTTTTACATCGCGTTCTGTCATATAATAAAAGAAACTTATCATTGGAAAGGAGAACTGCCATGCTTGAACTGATTATCCGCAAAAACGCTTTCGGAGGAAAAGGCGAAGTGACTCTCCGGCCGCTTCTGACCGATGAACAGAAAAATGAAAAGATTCAAATGTATGCGGAAGTCACCATTCCTGAAGGCGCTTCGCTTGGCATCCACCAGCATAGGGGAAATGCAGAGTCCTACTACATCCTTGCCGGAACAGGTCTTTACACCGACGACGGAAAGACCTATGAAGTCCATGCGGGTGACACGACATACTGCGCCGATGGCCACTGTCACGGGCTTGAAAATACGGGAGACGGCGACCTGAAATTCATGGCGCTCATCATTCCGTCGTGAAATTGCTGTAAAAATATGGTTTAATAAAGGAGATTCATTATGGCTTTAAAAGAATACAAACTTCCTTTCGGCCGCGGGTTCCAGACGGTCATGCTCCCTGAAGAGCATGTATCCGACGTATTGGAAGGTGTACCGACAGCTGCCTGCGATATTAAAGAAGCGACTGTCGAATGTATGCGCCGCCCCATCGGCTCCGCGCCGCTTGCCGAAAAAGTACAAAAGGGCGACAAGGTCTGCCTTATCATCGCCGACATCACCCGCGCGTGGAACCATGCCCGCGATTTCACCGTCCATGTGGTCAATGAACTGAACCTCGCAGGAATTCCTGATGAAGACATTTTCATCGTTTTCGCCCAGGGTACCCACAGGGCGCACAGCGAAGCGGAAAATATCGAATGTGTGGGAGAAGAAGTGGCGCGACGCATTACCATGTACCAGCATGACTGCCGGGATAAAAACATGCTCACCCATATGGGCGTGACCACCCGCGGCACGGAAGTATGGCTGAATAAACGCGTCGCGGAAGCGGACAAAGTCATTCTCCTGAACGCTCTTTCCACCCATGACATGGCAGGCTTCGGCGGCGGACGCAAACTTGTCCTTCCCGGCGTAGCAGGGTGGGATACCATCCAGCAGAACCACTGCCACGCCCTGGGCGACGAAGTCGGCTCCGGCCTGAATCCCGATTCCCATGTCCTTAAAACCGAAGGAAATCCGGTCAGCGAAGATATGCAGGAAGGCTGCGACATGCTCCACCCCTGTTTCCTCGTCCATTCCCTTATCAACGCTGACGGCGAAGTGTCGGGCATGGTCGGCGGAGACCCCTATGAAGCATGGGCGGCAGGCGCAAAAGAAACATACCGTATGCAGAAAGTTCCCATGAAACAGAAAGCCGACGTGACCATCGTCAGCGCGGGAGGCTACCCGAAAGACACCAATCTTTACCAGGGAACGAAGTGCTACACGTCATCCGACATGGCAACAAAAAAGGGCGGCATCATCATCACTATGATCGAAGCGGATGACATCATGGAACCGCCGGCCTACCTGGACAGTTTCAAATACGATAATCTGGAAGACATGGAAAAAGCTCTCCGCAAATGCTTTACTATCCCCTTCTTTGTCGCTTTTGAAAACCTCATCACCGCTACGACCCATACTATCTACTTCGTAACAAAACCGGAAAATTTCGACATCATCCGGAAAAAAACGCCGCAGATCCCCGTCGCCACCGTACAGGAAGCCTGGGAACTGGCAAAGAAACAATTAGAGAAAGAAGGTAAGACGGACTACACCATCAATATCATCCCCCACGGCAGCGCCGTCGTCCCTTTCCTGGAATGATCCCACGTAAAAGGAGCAGACTTTTGAAAATCTGCTCTTTTTTGATGCACGAATATGAGTCCTGACAAAATTTAAAAGACAAGGGCACTGCTATATTTCTTTCATTCCGGTAGAAAGACCGCCGGACTCTATGAATCCACAGTGATCTAAAGCATACTGATATTACTTCCAAAGAACTGATTCGCTGAGCGGACGGCGGGTCTTATTCCGATGAACATCTTCTCCGCGGTAGCCGAAAGCCGCCATCACGGCGATCCCGAAATGTTCCGTATCGAAAAGGCCGTGCTCTTCTCCCAAAAGCCTATCCATCTCCTTGGGTATAAATCCTTCCAGGGGGCACGAATCAATTCCCATGAGCACTGCCACGGCCATCATATGTGCCATGACGATGTACGCCTGTTTCCCCGCCCAGTCAAAAGCGCTCCGTTCGCTTTCCAGTGTTTTGAAATCATTTTCCGAGAAATTACTGTAAGCGTTTCTGTAAAATTCATAGACTTCATCAGGTACCTGGTGGACGTCTTTCAGCATATGCCTGATGTAATCTGAGCCGAAAGTGATATCTGCTTTTTTCCGTGCCAGGAATACCACGAAATGACTGGCATCCAGTTTGTCCTTAATGCCCCATCCGAATTCCTTCATTTCTTCACGAAGCGTTTTGTCCTGAATGACAAGTATTTTCCACGTTTCCAGTCCGAAAGAAGTCGGAGCCAGACGGGCCGTTTCCAAAAGCACTTCAAAGTCTTCCGGCGGAATAGTTTTTTCGCTGAATCTTTTTGTCGCATAGCGGTACTTCATAGCGTTCAGCAGTTCTTCTTTCTTAAAATTCGGTTTTGCCGCATTGACCGTTTCAATAACGGTTGATTCTCCATGATTCATAAGGTACTCCTTCATAACTGTTATAATACTGTTTGTGCCCTAAGACTATCTTCTTTTTCGAATTTTGTCGATATAGATTTTATTTCTTCTCTTTTTTCATACCCATCCCGGTTAGCATCCCATAAGTATAAGGATATATTTTTTTACCGCTTCTTTAGTTTTTCTGGAGAAAAGTATTCTATCAATTGCAAATACTGAACAAAAGGAGTAAAATGTACATATATTAAATCGACAATTTTAAAAATATTTAATCATGAGGCATATATGATCCGGAGTTACGATAAAAAATATTTAAAGATCGCATTGCCTGCGGCGCTGGAAGGTCTTTTCATGATTCTCCTCGCTTCCGCGGATTTAATCATGGTCGGCACCTTAGGGGCTGTTTCCATTGCGGCGGTCAGTATTTTCCTCCAGCCGCGGCTCGTTATTCTCTGCTTTACCCGCTCTCTTGCTTCCTCCGTGACGCTTCTCGTTTCCCGGGACGCCGGACGGAATGACAGGACGAACGCTTCCGATATTCTGAAGAAATCTATTTTCATCGGAGCCATCGTCCTTCTGTTCATCCACATCATCTTTTATCTGTTCCTCGAAGATATTTTCTACCTTATGGGCGCAAAGACAGAATATATGGCGGAGGCTCTCGCTTACGGAAATATTGCGCTGCTTTCCGTTTTTATTTCTTCATTCACCCTCTTTTTCCAGGCAGTCCAGCTTGGCTTCGGCCAGACGGCAATCATCATGAAGACAAATATTCTGGGAAATATAGTGAATGTCATCATGAATTTCATCCTGATCTTCGGCATGGGGCCGATTCCTGCCATGGGTGTCGCCGGCGCGGCAATCGGCACGGTCATAAGCACCATTTTCAGTCTGTGCTGGACGATTTATCTTATGAAAAAAGACCACCTTCTTGAAGGAGGTTCTTTCATTCCCGACCAAGCGTATTTCAAAAAAGTCACACCTATTTTCCTTTCTGTTTTCAGTGAACAGGGTTTTGAGCGTATAGGCATGGTTCTTTTCACCCGCATGGCGGCGAGCCTTGGCACGATTCCCTTTGCCGTCCACAGTATCTGTATGAATATTGCCGATATTTACTGGGACTACATCGTAGGATTCGGCAAAGCGAGCATGGTCACCGCAGGGCAGTCTATCGGCAAAAAATCGGAAACCGAATGGCACGCGTTTAAACGGGCAGGCATTAAATGGACTCTGATCTGTTCCACCGCCGCGTTCACCCTCACTGCCGTTTTCAGAGAAGAAATCTTTTCCTTCTATTCTTCCGATCCCGAAGCGCTTGCTATGAGCGGCATCGCTATGCTTATCTGCGCTGTCGTGAATTTTCCTGCAGGACATGCCCTCGTCTGTGCAGGTATCCTGCGGGGCAGCGGCAAGACCGCTTCCGTTGCGGCGTATGCTTTCGTAAGCATCACGATTCTCCGTCCCATCATGACAGCATTCTTCCTTTTTGTCATGGGGTGGGGTCTTGTCGGCGCATGGTGCGCCCTTTTACTTGACCAATGCATCCGCGCCTCCTGCGCGACTGTCCTGCTTCACCGCCTCCAAAAAGCCGGATGGAATAAAATGATTGAAAAACTGGCGTAAATATTCCCGCTGTCCATCGGATGGCGGTTTTTCATTGGGAGATATAGTAAAAAATACCAGTTATAAATTCTATTTTTTATTCCTATCCTAAAAGAAAAGCTTATTTTTATAGACGTTTTTCATTACTTTATTTCTTTCAAAAGATAATCTTAAAGATTTTGCCCGAAAGAGCGTTGAGGAAAGACTTACCGCATTACTTGACCACGAAGCGGATGAGCTGGTTAAGGCAGAGCGCTACGAACGTTCCGGCAACCGGCAGGGCTATCGCTCCGGGCATTATGACAGGACCTTTACCACGACTTCCGGTGATGTAACTCTGCATGTCCCGAAGCTCAAAGGTATCCGGTTTGAAACAGCAATCATCGAAAGATACCGCCGCCGTGAATGCTCTGTGGAAGAAGCACTTATTGAAATGTATCTTGCCGGTGTTTCTTTGAAACGGGTTGAAGATATCATGGAAGTATTATGGGGATCAAAAGTCTCTCCCGGGACAATCAGCAACCTCAAACCAAAAGGCCTATGAACACATTGAACAATGGCGTATCCGTCCACTGGCTGAAGAATACCCATACATCTACGTGGATGGTGTCTTCCTGAAAAGGAGCTAGGACGGAGAAGTAAAGAACGTATCCATTCTCATTGCCATAGAAGTCAACAAGGATGGATACCGTGAAATCCTGGATGCCGCAGAAAGGATGAAAGAAGACAAGTAAAGCTGGAAAAACTTCTTCATCTTTCTAAAGAAGCGGGGCCTGTCGGGAGTCTGTCTCGTCATAGGTGACAAGTGCTTAGGGATGCTGGAATCCCTCGAAGAGGTCTATCCGAACGCGAAATACCAGCGCTGCACAGTACACTTTTCCCGCAATGTATTTTCCGTCATTCCACATGGAAAGTACCGATAGTAAACAGGATGCTCAAGGCCATCCACGGCCAGGAAAACAAGAATACAGCCCACGTAAAAGCACAGGCTGTGGCGCAGCAGCTTCAGGAGATGAAGCTCACAGCCGCCACCAAAAAGATAGAAACCGGGATTAATGAAACGCTGACCTACATGGACTACCCTGCCCAGCATTGGAATAAGATCCGAACGAACAATCTGATTGAACGGGTGAATCATGAGCTCAAAAGAAGAACCTTGTCATTCGAGAGAGCGCCCTGATGTTTGTCTTCGCCAGAATTTGTTATGTTCTCGAATCAGACTGGGGAGTCAAACGTTACCTCAACATGCAGCACCTGTTTGAACTGGAGAAGGAGGGCGTTTATGAACAGGAAAGTACTGGTTGATTTGATTTATTACTGATGGCATTTCTAAATTTACGAAAAATTATTGACACAACCTTTATATTAAATATATTTCTTGCAAATGAGTTCTTGTACATCTATTGATGTTTTATAGTGATAAAACATCAATAGGGGCTGTGAAAAAGCGGGGAAACGTTTTTTCACAACCCCTCCTTTTGAAAGGTTAAGAAATACACAAACAAAAATCATTAAAGTGTTTTTTGCAACGCGAATCTAACAGAAGAAATAAGATTAGATTACTAATAATCAGTCCATCTTATTCTATTTCAGGTTCAGTATATGAGTAAAGTTCTTCCGACTCATCATTTCCGTCATTATATGAATATGCTGGAAGACGATGAGTTTTGTTAACAGATAACTGGAAAATATCAAAACGTTGATAAGCGCCATAGATGTCATGAATACCTTTAGCATTAATTTCGCTTGAAATATCAATATCTGCATATACAATACCTTCTTGGTTGTCTGTCAATACCTCAGAGCAAGGTGTTCCATTTGGTGCAGCCACCATTGTCATTGCATACGGCTTATTAGTATTTGGCAAATTATGGAGCCATTCCGCAGTTTTCTCATCACCTAACGACATCTGTTCAATAGCATCTGTATCAAAAACTGCAGAACAACAAATATTATATACTTTAGATTCAAAGGCATGTGCACAAGTTCTTATGCGGAGACAATCCTCATAGTTTGTGCTAGCGCGAAATGTCGGCCAGCATGCTGGATATATAGAGATATGTAATTGTTCACCCTGTGCGCCTAAAGCATATCTTGCTAATGTATTGGAATTTTCCCCACAGATAAGCGTTCCAATCCTCCCTAATTTTGTGTCATGAGTCTTAAGTGAAGATCCGTCACCAAAACTCCAAACTAATTTTTCACCCCAAGTTGGCAGAATTTTGCGATGATGACCAATAAGATTGCCTTCCGGGTCAAAAAGTAAACTTGTATTCCACATAGTTCCGAAATTAACTGTACTTTTTTCGCAGACACCTATTGAAAGATAGACTTCATTTTCATGCGCAATTTGCTGTAAACTATTAAAGGCAGCACCAGGAATCTCCACTGCATTCTCAAAGAGTCTCTTATAAAGAGGATGCTGATCTACTGGAGGTAAAAATAAACACCAATATGGAAAAGTTGGAACAAAAGACTCTGGGAAAACGACCAAGGAAGCACCATTAGCTTTTGCTTCTTTTACTTTCTCGACAACTTTTTCAATAGTTGCATCTCTGTTCAGAAATACCGGTGTGGTCTGTACAGCTGCAACTTTATATTTAGGATAAGTATCACCAATAATTTTTTCTTGAGACATGATAAGCTCCTCCTTTAATATTTATTTAAAACTAATTACGGAATAAGGCCAAGCAGCTGCCAATAGGGAACGCAGGCAACAAGAGCAATAATACTTGTGATATGAAAAGTTAAACAAAATGGTACTAGCATAGAGTGACTAAGTTTTTCATCTCCACCAGCAGAATTAAATGCAGCCAAGAAATTTACATTTTGATATTTAGTAAAATATGGATAGACTACACAATATGCGCACATAGCCGCTATCCAAGGACTCATTCCTGCATCCATACAAAATGGAGTTAATACAACAATAAAAAGTGCATAACAAGTCGTCATATCTACGATGATGAAACGAGCGAGAAGAGCAGCTATAGAAACTACAAAAACAAATAAATACGGATTACTGATTAGAGAAGCCATCATTCCACCATACGTTGCACCTAACCATTTATCAATACCGGTAACAGTAATTGCTTTGGCTAAATTAATTGCTCCGCCCATAAAACAGATAACATTCCAACTGATACGTTGATTGAAATCTGTAACTTTGATAACACCTAGAGATAGAAGTATACAAAGCCCCACAATAGCAGTTATAGCAGCGGGTACATTGACAATTCTCTCCAATACCCAAAAGAAAACGCATACAATAAGTACTACAAGTGTCAATTTTTCATCTCTTTTCATTGGCCCTAAACGCGTTAACATATTTCTAATATCATCATGTGTGAGTTTTGGAGCGCCTTTGGGGCTATAGTGGAATTGTATTAAGCAGAAACCAATAATCCCACTAATAAAGAGCCAAGGAAGCATAGCAATTAACCAATAGATCCAGGTAAATTGTGCCTGAACGTCCACAGGCAATAAACTCATAATAATATAGGCAAAGAAAGAGGCACTCAAGAATGCTTGACTCAATTGATTGTACCCAAGATACATGGATGACCATAATCCTGCCATACCTTTTGAGCAATCTTCATATCCAAGCTTATTTCCTATATCTGTGGCCATTGCACCAACAATGGAAACTTTAACAATGGTTGATGGAATAAAAGGTCCGATTAGTAGCCCTGAACACATGAGAGCAAGAGATTGTCCACTAAAAGTAGGCGGAGCGATGCTCATTACTTTTAATGCGATACGCGCAAGAAGTCCACTTTTAGAGACTGCTACGCTTATACCCATGGCAGAAATGAGGAGCCAAACTGTTGTGCTAGAAAAACTGCCAAATGCAGTTGGAAATGACATAATTCCCAAAAGAACCCATCCCGAACACATTACAAATATACATACGAAGTCAGGTATGACATTAGTCATCCAATTTATGATGGCCCAAGCCAGAAGTCCTAATACCCACATAGCAGACTGTCCAAGATTCATTGGTGCGGGATATAGACTTATAAAAAGACCTATGATAACAGCAATGCTCTCATAAAACAATTTACGCAAGAAAACCTTATCCAAATTATTTCACCCCCACTCTTTATATAAAATTGATAAACTAATGCATCAATAATTTCGCATACAGCTTTATAGAATTCGTGAACATATCATCTCCTTAAAGTGTGCTGTGCTTATTTGCCTTTCGAATAGACAGAAAGAATTAAAGATACTAATTTGAAAAGAACATGGTGAAAATAGAAATAACGTAGCAAGATTCTTGATAAAAGATAAAGCCTCCTTTCCTCAAAATAATTCACTGAAAATAAAAACAAGAAAGTATTGACCCCTCTCAAAAGGCATTATCCTGAATACTTCCTTGTGTTTAACTTACTATACTAATATCCTATATTTAATTGTAAAAAACTAGTCTCCAAGAATCTGAAATCCTACACCAATAGTTTTATGTCCAGATAATTCATGTAAAGCTAAATTACCATAAAAACTTAACGCAAACTGATTTCCTTTTCTTACAGCAGCTGCTTTAAATACAAAATTTTGTCCAATGGCGTCAAAAGCTCGCGTACTTTGCGTTGTCTCAAGTACACAATGGGCTACGGGATGGATATGTTCTCTTTTCCGTTCAATCAAATGAGTATTCAAACATAAGTTTATGATATTTCTTATGATATTACTTTGTGAAGAAATACTAAAACCAGAAATCATAGTAACTGCACTTCTTACCCTCAATTTTTCATATTGAGAAATGACTTCCTTTTCCATTACTTGGCTTGGCGTCATTGCCAGCAAAATTGCGATCCTGCATAACTCTATTCCAAATTTTTCATCTATCAAGAATTCATCCCAAGTGATCATTTCATTAATTGCCTTTCTTTTAGGTAGAAGAAAGTAATATTATTATCACTATATTAATGAGTCGTCCGCAATTCTACCGCTTAAAATGAAAAGAAATTAAAGCATACAAAATCTTCACTATTCTTTATTTATAGGATAGCACAGTCATCTATTTGATTCAAGAATTAACTTTAGGATAATTTATGGAATTGATATATTAATTATTTCTTTATTTAATAACACCCACCATAATCTTACCTAAAACATCAAATTTTAGAAATTTATCGAAGCATCTTTTGTGAGATACTTCATGAATGCCTCAATAGGTGTTCGGTAATTTAAACTCTTTCTTGAAATGCGATTTCTTTTATTTGCTATGGCTGCCACAAAATCATCCCGTAAATACCGGAAGTCCATATCTGTCCTTAATCCATCTCTTCGTAACAGCCGATTATTATTTTCATTAAGGCCTCTTTGTTCCGGCGCATCAACTTCTGCAGATAAATATTTATATCGATTAATTGGCAATTTTCCTCCACCCCGCAAACTCTTTACTTTTGTCAAATGTAATGGATTTAAAAAAATTTCTTGGAAAAAAATGGAGCCCCAGTGAGTACTGAATTTATACATTCAACCATTTTATAGCGGAAATTAAGGATGATTTCTAATTTTGTAATCTGTTCCACCATAGTCATCACGGCTCCATGGTGATTCTTCCCTTGAACGGGTATCCCTTACAGATGTCCAAATTCATGGTCATAGTCAGGATAATCTATATAACGGTTATGAATACTGCGCCCTAACTGTCCTGCTTTACCCCGTTGTTCTACATATCCGTTTGAATAACGTTTTCCTTTGATTGGAAGGTCTTTAACGGAGAAACCAAATTTACCACCGACAAATTTACGGTACAATGTATGAACTGTACAGCTGAAAAAATGTTCATTTCTGCTTATAATAAATAGTATCGGCTGCCAGCCTTCATTGACTCTTTGCTTGATATAAGCAATTTCATCGTCAGGAAGCCATATGGAATGACAATCGCAATGACTTTTATGACGACGATAAGCCCCATTAGTAATCAATCACTCCTTTGCCTGAAGAGAAATAACGATACAGGCGGCAAACCGTTTCACAAGAACAATGAACCGCTTTTGCTATCCTGTTTGCTTTTGTTGAGTATTTTATAACATAATGGAAAAAAAGATCTCTTTTGCAATACAATAAAGTTGCTAATTCAAGAAAGAAAAGAGATCTTCTTATGAAGATTATAGAACTTGAACCATATCTTAGTCCAATAGAAGATGAGGTTTCTGAAATACTCCTTAAAACATCATCAAAAACGAAACCTTACATACTTCTATAAGCGAAATCATAAATTCTATCAACCAAATTTTGAGCAGGATAAGATCTACCGTATCAAAAAGGCGTTGGAAGAATTAGATAAAGAATTTATGAACAAGAGAAAGAAACTGGGAATATGAAGTAAACAGCATGAGCCATCCAAAGATAAAGGGCAACACAGAAGGACATGTAAGCGTAATCCTTATAGTTGAGCCTTGTTTTCTGTTAATCTGCTGTTAACTTTTTTAAATAATTTGACCGGATATATTCGTCATATTTAGTATAGCCTATCTGCTCGGCAAGTTCCTGATCGAGGATGTCTTCTGGGAGAACAGACATCATTACCGTTCCTAATAGAGATGTCGTTCTAGGTAAAATACTCTTTCATCATCTTATCCATGACCGTTTTTTGCGGACCTCCGTTTTTCCTTGTCCATAAAAACCTCCATACTGTGCAATAATTTTACATCGGTATGGAGGTTTACATAAACTTTTGGAAACTCTCACAACTTGACACCACCTATAACTATAAATCATAACCACCCGTTTTACGGGTGGTTTGCTCTGACCCTATAAGGGTCTTCCTCTAGTAGTTACCCTCTAAAGAGGGTATTGAATAATCCGGCAACCACTCTGTTATTACAGGC
>ERZ773157.1479-NODE-1479-length-21821-cov-8.076036_pt1 | contig 21821 bp, 18 predicted proteins | sample MGYA00511480_ERZ773157 | MGnify/ENA primary metagenome ERZ773157 (study PRJEB29015, sample SAMEA2737863) | human gut metagenome | biome: human gut; feature: human-associated habitat; material: faeces | place: China | collected 2012 ... | reverse complement strand
TTTGGGGTCATTTTGGGGTCAAAGTTACCAGCTTGTTACCACTTTTGCCATAATGCAGAAAAAAGCTCGTTGAAACTTGTCGTTTCAACGAGCTTTTGTTGGTTGCGGAGACAGGACTTGAACCTGCGACCTCCGGGTTATGAGAAATTCAAAGTTTGTGCGTTGGGATGTTATTTTGTTGGGTTTGGTGGTATTGCGTACCATGGCTCAAAATGGTTTTTGTCCCATGTGTACAAAGGAGTACTACATAGTGCCAACCCGTCCCAAACCCTTTTGGGGGCAGTTTTGGGGGCAAATCTGCGAGACGGATTCTGACTCGCAACGCTCAAATAAATGCGCAGCTTTAGTCTCATTGAGAAACATGAATACGAGCATCACTGGGTTCTTGCCAGTGAAAAGCCCTACGAATCCGTATATAAGTTTTACCCTCTAGCAAGAAGTTGTACACAAGCACTACTCCACGCCATCTCCTCACACCGCCCCTGTCGCCGCGAGAAACGCCTCTGTTTGGGCGCGTTCGCGGTGCATCGGCGTGGTACTCGTCCAGTCTAATACCACCCTAAATTCCCCGCTCTCCGGGGATTTTTTATTTTACCGCAAAGGATTTTACCTAGACGGGATTTCCCTGTACAGGTAAATCCAACAAAAATAAATAACTAAATAAATAAAATACTAAGATACTATCGTATCTTATCTGCAAAAACGTAAAAAGTGGATTTTTCCCGCTATGGACGAACACAAACGGCGCGAGATGGACAAGATGAACGATATGTTCGGAATGCCATACAGCATTTCGGTTGAGGACCAGCCTTATCCGGTACTCTGTATAATGCTGCGAAAGATACACGATATCAGAGGAAATTGTACGGCGACTCACGCCGAATCGCTCAACGAGATCATTGACATTGCACTTTTTACGTTCAGCATCCCGCAGCTCTGCGGGAACTACGCTCCACTCGGCTTTCCGGCAATGCCCGGCCTCGTTGCCGCACCAGCGCACATCGGGGCCACAGACATTCAGCACCGCATTCGGCTGCAATTTACGCAGAACCGCATAGTAGCGTTCCCAGTCGTAAATCTGCTTTTTGCCGTTTTTTCCCTCACCGCAGGCACCGTCAAACCAGAAGCAGAAAATATCTCCGTAGTTTGTTGCAAGCTCGGTCAGCTGGGAAACGAAATAATCATCATACGGTTTTCCCTGCCCATAGCATGCCCATCGGCACAGGCACCGAAATCCCGCGGGTTCAGAGAAGGAACAAAAGGCGTAGAAACCTCCTTGTTTGAACTGTTTGAAAAAAGCCCTCCTGCACGGGGCAGAAGGGCATAAGAAGAACTTAGAAGAAGAAACTCAAATGATTAAGCGTTGCGGTTGTCCAGGAAGGTTTGCAGCTGATCCTTGACAGCCTGGCGTACGGTCTCAAGACCAGCAGCCTCGGCTTTCTGGTAGTACTCATCCACCAGAGCCTGTGCGGCGGCGGGGTCCTTAGTAAGGCCCAGCATGATCTGGGGCTGGTACTCGGTTTGGATAGCGGAAACTGCAGCGTAAGCGGTCTGCAGTTCGGGGGTGGCGGTGTTATCGAAGGTGAAGCCTGCGATGGCGCTGGTGATGTAAGTATCGGGATCGTTGCCATACTTGGCGATAGCCTTGGCGTCATCGGGAAGGTCAGCATTGGTGCGGATGAAGTTGGGGTTCCAAGTCATCTCATAGCCGGGGAAGTTGTAGGTGCTGCCGTCAAGCTTGCGGTATTCGTCGTCACCGACGGCCTCCCAGTCGGTGCCCTCGATGCCCAGCTCAAACAGGTCGTGATTGTCGCGGTTTTCGAACAGCCAGTTCAGGAACTGCATAGCCTGATCTTTCTTGGTGCTCTGCTGCGGTACGCACAGGAAGTTCCAAGCGGTCAGGGGGCCAGCTACAAAGGACTTTCCGTTGCGCATATTCTCGTTGTAGACGTAGACACCCAGCTCGCCGCCCAGGGCGTTCACAGCGGAAGCGTAGTCCGTGTAGGAGGCAATGTTGCCCTCGATTGCGGCGACCTTGCCGGAGTAGAAGAGGTTCGTCTTGGGGTCATCCTCGGTCTGGGCGTCGGCCTCGGTGTACTGCGCCCACTTGGTCAGCTTGTTCACAACGCGGTCGGTGCGGGTGTTCTTGTTGTACGGAGCAGGGAATGCAGCGTAGGCTTCGTCGGGGTCACCCAGCGTCGCAACGCCCAGCACGGTCTTGCCATCGTCGGAGACAGCGGCCTCCATCTCCATGCCAATGCCGAAAGCCGAAGAGTCAATGCTGAACACGTTGGACTCGCGCTTTTCGTACAGATCGTGGTCCAGCCAGTAGAAGCCGCGGGTGCCGCCGATACCGAAGGGTGCGACCATCGTCAGGCTGCCGGAGTCGATGTCAGCCTGCACGGCCTGGAAGTATTCCTCCAGCTTTTCGTCGGAGTCGATCGTGATGCCATACTTGTCGGCCAGATCCTTACGGTACGCGATGATGGGAATATCCTCAGCTGCCTGGGTGAAGGGGATAGCGAAGATATTGCCATCGGCATCTGTGACCTGCTCAAGATAATCGGAGCTGAACGCGGCTTGCAAGCCGGGATAGTCCGGATTATTAAAATACTCGTTCAGGCTGGCATAAGCACCCTGGTTGTGCATGGTGGACAGATTCATCCAGTAGGCATCAAACACGAGATCGGCTTCCTCCTGGTTCGCCATCATCAGGGGAATTTTCTCGCGGTGAGTCTTGACATCGGACCAGACAATGTCAAGTTTGATGTTCAAGGTGTCCTTGGTTTCTTCCTCAAACTTCTGCTGGATGGCATCGAAGCCTTCGGCTTGGCCGAACATATAGATTTTCAGTGTGGTTTCCGCAGGGGCGGAGGTGCTGCCGCCGGTAGAGGCGGCGGTGGACGTGGAGCCGGTGGACGAGGCCGAACCGCCGCAGGCGGCCAGACTGACAGCCATAGCGCCGGTCAAGGCCAGAGAGGCTGCGCGTTTCAGTGTGTTTTTCATGGGGTTCCTCCTTTTTATTATAAAACATTTTCTATCAGCTGCCCGGCAGTGCGGGCTTTCGATACAGATTTTGGGGCTGCATCAGCCCTTGACAGAGCCGACCATAATGCCGCTGGTGAAATACTTCTGTACGAAGGGGTAGACCAGAACAATGGGGCCGATAGTAACCATGGCCGTTGCCATCTTGCTGGTGGTGGTGGGCAGGTCCAGCGACGAGATGCCGATCTGTCCGGCCATTTGCTTCAAAAACTCGGTGTTGCGCAGCATTTCCATGATGATGGCCTGCAAAGGCTTCAGCGCAGATTTATCAATGTACATCAGCGCCTGGAACCAGTTGTTCCAGTAGGCCAGCGCGTAGAACAGGCCAATGGTTGCCAGCGCCGGGGTAGCACAGGGAAGGATAATCTTCCACATGATGGTAAAGTCGTTTGCACCGTCGATGCGGGCGGACTCGGCCATTGAAGCCGGGATGCTGGTAAAAAAGTTGCGAAGCAGGAACATATTCCAGGGGTTGATCAGGATGGGAATGATGAGTACCCAGATACTGTCTTTCATGTGCAGGTAGCGGGAGATCAGCATATAGGACGGAACCAGACCGCCGGAAAACAGCATCGTGAAGTAGACAAAGAAGTTGATTTGGCTGCCATATTTCAGCTGCCCGGTGGACAGCGGGTAAGCCAGCAGCACTGAGGTGACCAAGCTGAGGAAGGTGCCGAAGATTGTGACGAAGAGCGACACACCGTAGCTCTGGAAGATCTGACTGGTGCGGAACAGCAGCTTATACGCCTGGGCCGAGAACTCGGTGGGATAGAGGGCAAAGCCGCTGCGGGCCAAGCCGACCTCGCTGGTGAAGGAGGCCGACAGCGCCATGATAAAAGGAATCAGGCAGCAGATGGCAAACACAATGGCGATGGTGTAGCAAACAACGGTCAGGATGCGGTCGCCGAGAGGCTTGCGGATTTTGACGGGCTGTGCGGTGGATGTCATAAGAAACGCTCCTCTCTTTAGAAAATGGCGGAATCGGGCTCGAAGCGGCGGGCCAGATTGTTGGCAAAGTAGACGAACACAAAGCCGAGCACACTTTGGATCAGGCCGACTGCGGTGGACATACCGTAGTTGTTCAGCTGGCGCAGCATACGGTAGACGTAAGTGTCGATGACGTCGGTGGTGGAGAACAGCATACTGTTATCCTGCACGAGGCCGTAAATCATGCCGAAGTCGCCATAGAAAATGCGGCCGACGCTGAACAAAGTCATAAGAACGATGGTGGGTTTGAGCATCGGCAGCGTCAGGTGAATGATCTGTTGCCAGCGGCTGGCACCGTCGATTTCGGCAGCCTCATAGATGCCGGGATCCATGCCGGTGATGGTAGCGATGTAGACGATGGCACCGTAGCCTGCACCCTGCCAGATGCGCATGATGACGAGAATCAGTCGCCACGGACCGGGGTCGGAGTAGAAGCTGATGTTCATGCCGTGCTGGGCAAGGAAAGTGGAGAGCATACCGCCGTCTGCTTTGAGGAACCCTTCAAGGAAGAGAGCGATGACGGCCCACGAGACGAAGTAAGGCAGGATGGAGAGTGTTTGGGTTACTTTCTTCACGTGTTTGTTGCGGACCTCGTTAAAGATGATGGCCAGTGCCACCGAGGCCAATGTGCTGAAGAAGATGAACAGGATGTTCAGGTACAGCGTATTACCGATGACCTTTAATACCGTCTGACGGGTGCCATCAGCGAACAGGAATTTAAAGTTGTTCAGACCGCCGAACTCCGAACCGAAGATGCCTTTTACAAGGTTAAAGTTCTGGAAGGCCATGACCAGGCCGCCCATCGGAATGTAGCTGAAAACCAAGAAGAAGAGGATTCCGGGGACTGTCATTAAATAAAGGACCCAGTTCTTTTTGATTTCAAAAAGGAAACCGTGCTTTTTCTTTTGCTGCGGGGCAGCCGCGGTTATCTTTGCGGGCATATTTGCCAGCTCCTTTCGTTTTGTCTGCGGGTTTGTTCCTTGTCTGCATCATACCGCACCGTACACCCGCAAACAAGTCAAAATACCCCACGGCAGCGGGGTGCGGTGGATATTGCACCCGTTGAAAGGGTTGAAGCGACGCCATTTTCCTGGGATTGTGTGCTTTTTAAACACAAATCGGTGGTTCTCTGACACGCCATAGACTTGTCAAAAATTCACAGTTTGCTATAATGAAAACAGGTTCACAATGTAAAGATTCCCACCGGAAAGGAATGTCTTTCTTATGAAAAGCCTGGCGCTGCTCATGCAGAAAGTAAGTCGGTTATTCCACCAGAAACGGATGTTCTGGCGTATCCTTGTGCTGTACCTTGCGGGCAGCATTTTGTTGCTAACGATTTTTTCCGGCGTACTGACCGTTTATCTGACTTGGCAGGCCACGCAGGAGACGATCAGCCGCAACAATGACGCCCTTGGCCAGGCTTACGCTGTCGCCGATTACATTTTGAACACGGCCTACGAGACCTATTATAAAATGTACCAGTCCTACGAGGCGACGGACATCCTGTTTGCGGACACTCCCACCACCGATGCGGCGCTGACCGCGGCAAGGCTGTTCAAGCAGATCAACACGGGTATCGACTGTGTGGAATCGGTCTATTTTGTCAACCGCGCCGCCGATCGGGTCTACGCCAGCGATGGTCGCATTGCAACACTGGATGAATTTTACGACCCGCAGGCCTTGCGGCTGTTCCAATTCTACAACGAAAATTCCAACACACTGTTTCTGCCCCGTAAGACCACCTTTCCCGATGCCGCCGGTCAGCAGCAGGAACACAGTTACATCACGCTGATTTTCTCCCGACGCAACGCGGTCATGGTTCCGATGGGCGGCATGGTCGTCAATCTGGACGAGGAACGGCTCATCGACCTCATCACCCAAGATTTGGAAACGGCGGACGACCTGTACATCGTGTCAGAAAACGGCAGCATCCTTGCCAATGCCGACCCCAAAAAAGTAAACACCTCGATTTATGGCAGTGACCTGTGGGAACAAATCACCGCCGTGGGTGACAAGCAGGAGTTTTCCTTCCACACGCAATGGGACAGCCAAAATTGCCTTGTCACGGTGCGCAACGCGCCGCGCCTGCGGTTCAGCTTTCTGCGTATCACGCCCATGGCGCAAATCAACGCAAGCGTGGCTTATATCCGCAGCTTTACGCTGGTCTGCTCGGCGGTGTTTCTGTTTGTGGCATTTTTGCTGGCCGCTGTGGCAAGCCGTTATATCTACCGCCCACTGTCCGGTCTGGTGACGAGCCTGCGCAGCCACACCGATGCACGACCCGTCGAAACCGCCGAGGCTGCGCCGATGGACGAGGTCGCATTCCTTGGCAAAACCTATGAGTCCCTGTACACCGAGATGGAAACCCTCGCGCAGGACAACCGCCAAATGGCCCGGATGAGGCGGCGGGAAATGCTGACCGACTTGCTGCTGGGTCGCTGCACCGAGGAAACCCAGTGCCGCAAGCAGCTTGCCAGCATGGAAATAGAACCGGCGGCAAGTTATGAGGCGGCGGTGGTGCTGATCGACGATTTTGACACCTTCAGCCGGGAGCACAACGTGCAGGATCTGGCGCTGTTCCGCTATGCCGCCGCTAATATTGCCGAGGAGTTGCTGGCCGGCTGCGGCCGCGCCTACTGTGCCGAGATGGACAGCGATCAGATTGCCGTGCTGCTTTGCTTGAACGCAAACGCCCCGGATAGCCGCGAATGCTTTACTCGCCTGTGCGCTGCCGTACAGGAGCATCTGCACAAAACCGTCACCTGCGGCATCGGCGGGCAGGTCACGGTACTGACCGAACTGGTCACAAGCTACAACTGCGCTATGACTGCGGCGGGGTACCGCTTGGTACAGGGGTGCGGCAGCGTCATCGACTACCGCGATATTGCCGCCCGCCAGACCATGACGCCTGAATACCCGCTGGATACCGATGCCTCCATCGTGCAGGCACTGCGCAGCCGCAGCGCCGCCAAGGCAGAGGAAGAGCTGGACAGCTTCTTTGCGCATTTCGCGTTGGCGAACATCGACAGCATCAACATGGCAACGACCCAGCTTGCCATCAGCTTGAGCCGCACGGTACACAGCATGGCTGCCGTGCACGAAGGCACCCGCCAGCTGCCCAACTACCGCGTGGTCTCCGGCGCACTGGCCGGGTGCGATACGCTGGAACAGCGCAAGGCTGTGTTAAAGGAATACTGCGGCCGTGTGATCGAACTGCGCAATAGTGAGGCGCAGGCCAAAAAGGAGAACCAAATCGATCGCATCAAAGAATTTATTGAGACAAACTACACCAATCCGATGCTGAACACTGAGGATATTGCAGCTTATGCCGAACTTTCGCCCAACTATCTGCGCACAGTGTTCAAAAACGCCACAGGTAAGAGCCCCACGGACTATTTAACGGACTACCGCATGGAGCGTGCCATGGAACTGCTGGTGACGACCAGCAGTTCAACCAAGGACATTGCCGCCGCCGTGGGTTACTACAACCACCGTTATTTTTACAGTGTGTTCAAGGCAAAAACTGGCATGACCGCCACCGAATACCGCAAGGCCCAGCGGGCCGACACCGCACCGAAGGAGGGAGGCGAAGCATGAAACTGCACAAGAAAATAGCGGCTGTCATGCTCTGCGCCGCTCTGCTGTTTGCCACTGCCTGCGGCACTGCCCCTGCGCAGGAACAAAGTGCTACGCCGGATAGCAGTACCCCCTCCATACGCTTCTTGCTGCGCGGCACGGCCAGTGGCATGGACCGTGTGCTGGATGCACTGTATGCCCAAATGGACGATGACCATCGCTGGCAGCTGGATTTTACCTTTGTGGACAGCGGGGACTATGCGCAGCAGCTGGCCCGCAGCCTGACCGCCCACGATAACTACGATTTCGTTTTTGATGCGCCGTGGCAGAGTCTGGCAATGCAGACCGAGCAGAAGAACTACAAAAACCTGAAAAACTACTTCAACAACCCGGAATACCCCGCCCTGCAAGCCGCCTTTTCAGAAGAATACCTGGCAGCCAACACGATAAGCGGCGGGCTGTATGCCATTCCGTTCACCAACACCTACTACGATGTACCGGGTATTTTCTACCGCAAGGACCTATTGCAAACGCTGGGCCTGCCCTTTGATGAAATCACAAACCGTGCGGAAATGGAGCAATACTGGGCGGCTGTGCGCAAAAAGGGCGAGATGAAGCCCATCTCCCTCGGCTCACGTGGATTCTACCAGTACAATTTGCCGGAGATCACCCTGCGGCAAAACGGCATCTGGGTATCCCAGGGATGGAGCTTCTGGGACTATCCATCCCAAATCCTGCTTTCTAGCGACGGGAAACAGGTGCTGGATGTGGTGTTTCCCGGCGACAGCAACGAACATTTTGCCGCTTTACCGGAAAGGTACCAGACAAACTTTCTGGATGCCTACCTTCAACAAAACGCCGCCGACAGCCAGTGGCTTTCCCCCGACGACCTTTTGCAGGAGAACGGTGCGCGGGTGTTTTTGCTGGGGCAGTCGGCCTCCTACGAAGCCTCCTTGGCCAGCGGCACCGGGCAGGTACAGCAGCAACTGCGAACCATAGTGCCGGAGGGAGAGGTCGCGTTTTGGGCCTATGATGACGCTTTTCTGCCGCAGAACCGCGCACAGGGCAGCATCCCCACGACCTATGCGGCGTGGAACGACCTCTGTGTACCCTCTTACAGCACAAACACCATCGAAGCTATGCGTTTTTTGGATTGGCTGTACAGCGATTGGAGCCGCATCGACCTGTTCAACTATGGCGTTGAGGGCACCGATTGGCAGGTGGTGGGCGATGATGAGTACACCCTTTTGCAGCCAATGGGGGAGGCATTCCGCTTCCCATCCTATGAACTGGCGTGGAATCCACAACACCACCGTATTGATACCGCCCTGCCGGACGAGGAAAAGGCGCTGCTGGAATTCACCTTCGACCAAAGCAGCTATGCGGCTTCCCCGCTGGCGGGCTTCACCCTTAACACAACGCCCATCGCCATCGAGATTGCGGGCTTGAACAGCCTATATGCAGAGTATTATACCGCGTTCGGCCACGGTGCTTACGGCGCACAGACGCAAGAGAAAATTGACGAACTGCATACCCGCAGCGAGGCTATCGGGTTAGAAACCGTCCGTGCTGAGATCATCCGCCAGATACAAACCCATCTGGACAAAAACAGCGCAGAATAGATGTTCAAAATCCAACGCCGCCCTCGGTTTGATAGATAATGGCAGCAGACAAACACCCTCGTTTCCTTTATACTAAAGGCAAACGGGGGTGTTTTTATGAAACTGGGCCTTGTCCAGACCAAGCACAATGCAATGTACAATTTTTTGAATCCCGACTTTCCTTTTGATCGGGGCACCTGCCTTGCCATGCAGGCCGCGCAGGTAGAACAAAACCTGACACTGCTGACCGAAGCCGCAAGGCAGGGTTATGACCTGCTTGTGACGACGGAGTGCATCAACTATATCCGCACATCCAACCGCAACACCCCGGCAGATGCCGCGCTGTACCCACCGTTAGAAAACCCGCAGACCGCCGATTTGGCCGACGCGGCACGGCAGGCAAACGCATGGCTGGTAGCCGGATATGCCTTCCGCGAGGGAACGGATGTCTACAATGCGGCACTGATTTTTGACCGCACAGGAACCTTGCGCCAGGTGTACCGTAAAACCCATCTGGCGGGCGATGAATCCGCTGTTTTTACACCGGGGGACGCGCTCTGCGTGCAGGACGCTGATTTCGGGCGGTTCGGCGTCTGCATCTGCTGGGATATGCAATTTCCGGAGGTTGCCCGCACACTGGCCCTGCGCGGGGCACAGCTGGTCGTCTGCCCCACTTGGGGGTGGGAGGCAGACTTATATGGCCGTGCCCGCGCCTATGAGAACGGCATTTTCACCGCCGCTGCAATGGCAGTGCCGGGCTGGGGTAATATTGAAGCCCCGCGCACCCCCAGCAGTGTGATCAAGCCTGACGGAACGATGGTCACTTGCGGTCCAGCAGATCAGGCCGCGGTGGTCGGATGCGAAATTGACCTGACACAAACAGCGGCCTATCACGACATCCGGCTGAATGCCCGCCGCCCTGACTTGTATTTTTAAAAAAGGAGAATCTGCCATGCTGAACCTGATTGACAACGAACGGAATTGGGCTAAAACCACTGCTGACCGCTTTGAACACAAGTTGCGCGCCGTGCGCGAGCGCAGCGCCGATAAAATCCCCAACCGCGCTGTGAACGGTGTACACAACAACAAAGCCGATGGCGGCAGCTACACCCCCGATGACGGCCTCTGCTGGTGGACAAACGGCTTTTGGGCGGGAATGTTGTGGCAGGCCTACCACGCGACCCATGATGACCGCTATGCCGAGATTGCCCGTTACACCGAGCGCCGCCTGGATGAGGCGTTTAACATTTACTTGGGCCTGCACCATGATGTCGGCTTTATGTGGCTGCCCAGCGCCGTGGCAGACTACCGCCTGACCGGCGATGCCGATGCCCGCCGCCGCGGTCTGCACGCCGCCCAGCTGTTGGCAGGGCGGTTCAACCCGACGGGTTACATCCGCGCATGGAACGACATTCCCGGCTCCGACTCTGACACGCGCGGCTGGGCGATCATCGACTGCCTGTTCAACATTCCGCTTTTGTATTGGGCGAGCGAGGAAACCAAAGACCCGCGTTTTGCCAAAATTGCGATGACCCACGCCGACACCGTGGCGGCAAACTTTATCCGTGCAGACGGCAGTGTGCGCCATATCGTGGAGTTTGACCCTGAGACCGGCGCGTTTGTCCGCGATTACGGCGGGCAGGGCTACGCACAGGGCTCCAGCTGGACGCGCGGGCAGACCTGGGCGCTGTACGGCTTTGTGATGAGCTACAAACACACCGGCGCCGTGCGGTATCTGGCCATGGCGCAGAAGGTGGCTGAGTATTTTATCGCGCATATCCCTGCAGACGGGCGCATCCCGGTGGACTTCTGCCAGCCCGCCGAACCGAAATATTATGACGACATTGCCGCCGCCGTGGCCGCCTGCGGTCTGATCGAGCTGGCAAGCCTTGTGCCGGACAGGCAGGACGAATACCTGACCCCTGCGCTGAAAATGCTGCACGCGCTGGATGACACCGCCGACTGGGACGAGGCGCGTGACGGCTACCTGCAGTATTGCAGCGCCGACTACCACGGCAAGGAGCACAATGTCAACTTTACCTACGGCGATTACTATTTCTATGAGGCACTGCTGAAGCTGATCGGGGACGAGATTTTTTTGTGGTAAGGGGAGAACACAATGCGTGAAATTCTGAACCGTTACACCTTGGGCGGGCTGACCGCCGTCTACCGGCGCGAAGGGGATGTTGTCGAGCTGCTGCTTGTGCCTGCGGGCAGCGAGGGCAGCATTGCCCGTGCCGACTGCGCCGCCGAGCCACTAATTCAAGCCAAGCTGACCGAGGACGATGCCCCGGCGTTTTTCAGCGGCGGGCGCACGATGCGCAGCAGCCCCACCGTAAAAGCCATGCGGTATGCCGGGCAGACTGCACAAAAATCTGCCGATAAAACAGTCATTCTGACCACACTGACCGATGCCCGCGGACTTACCTACACCCACACCCTGACGCTGTACGCAGACAACCCCGCCGCGGAGGTCGTGACGAGTGTGGAAAATACCGGCAGCGAAGCCCACACGCTGGAGATGTTGTCGAGCTTTGCGCTGGGCAGTCTGTCGCCGTTTTCGGTAGGGCTTGCGCCCGAAACCCTGAAGATCCACCGTCTGCGTTCAACATGGAGCGCCGAGGGGCGCTTGGTGACCGAAGCTGCCGAGGATCTGCAGCTGGAGCCGAGCTGGAAGTGCTACTCCGCCAACAGTGTGCGGTTCGGCAGCGTGGGCAGCTTTCCCGTGCGCGGCTTTGTGCCGTTTTGCGCGGTGGAGGACACCGCCCACGGTGTGACATGGGCCGCCGCCACCACGCAGGGCAGCAGTTGGCAGATGGAGCTGTATCGGCAGGATTTCGGGCTGTCCCTGTCGGGCGGGGTGGCAGACCGGGAGTTCGGCGCATGGTGCAAGACCCTTGCCCCCGGCGCGTGCTTCACCGCGCCCAAAGCGGTGCTGACCGCCGTGTGCGGCGGTGTGGACACGGCGGCGCAGGTGCTGGCTGAAAACACCCGCCGCGCCATCGAGCCGCTTTTGCCCGCATCAGAAAAGACCCTGCCTGTGCTGTTCAACGAATTCTGCTCCACATGGGGCAAGCCCACCGAGGAAACTATCCTGCGCCATGTCCGTGCGCTGAAAGGCAAAAATTTGGGCTTCTACGTCATTGACGCGGGCTGGTACGATGATGACGCCTTTGAGGCGGCAGCCAAATTGGGCAGGTGGGAGCTGAGCCGCAGGGCGTTCCCGCACGGTCTGAAATATGTCGTGGACGCGATTCACAACGCCGGGATGAAGGCCGGCATTTGGTTCGAGTTTGAGATGGCCGGGCGGGACGAACCTGACTGCTTTGCCAAAACGGACTGGCTACTGACCCGCGACGGGCGGCCCATCACGGCAGGTGACCGCCGCTTTTGGGATATGCGCAAGCCCGAGGTGCAGGAGTATCTGGCGCACAGGGTCATTGATTTTCTGCGTTCCAACGGCATTGACTACATGAAGGTCGATTACAACGAAACCATCGGCCTTGGCTGTGACGGTGCGGAAAGTCTGGGCGAAGGGCTGTATGAGCAGATTCTGGCAAGTCAGCAATTTTTTGCCCGCATCCGCCGCGAGCTGCCCGACTTGGTGCTGGAGCTTTGTGCATCGGGCGGGCATCGGCTCTGCCACAGCTTCTTGGAGCTTGCCTGTATGGCCAGCTTTTCCGATGCGCACGAGTGCGACGAGATTCCCATCATTGCCGCCAATATGCACCGCATGATCCTGCCGCGCCAGAGCCAGATCTGGGCGGTGGTCAAGGCGGGGCAGCCGCTGCAAAAGCTGTACTACCAAATCTGCAGCGGGCTTTTGGGGCGGCTCTGCTTCTCCGGCGAGCCGGACGCCCTTTCGGCTGCGCAGTGGACTGTTATAGACGTAGGCACGGCATTTTACGGCAAGGCGGCCTCCATCATAGACCACGGCGTCAGCCAGCGGTTTGGTTCCCGCATCGTCAGCTACCGCGCACCCAGGGGCTGGCAGGCAGTCGTGCGGCGCGGTGAAACGCAGACGCTTGTCGTTGTACACACCTTCGGCGCAGCGCCCGAAGCCGTCACCCTGCCGGTGGGCGGCAAAATCGCCGCACAGCTTATGCGGGACGGCCTGACGGTGACACACCCTGACGGCCAGCTGACCGTGCATGGGTTTACCGATTTTGACGCCGCCGCCTTTATCTTGGAAAACGAGGGCTGACTTATGAATACCATACAAAATCCGATCCTTCCGGGCTTTGCGCCCGATGCCAGCGCCCTGCACGTAGGCAAAGATTACTACATTGCTACGTCTACTTTTGAATGGTGGCCCGGCATTGAAGTTTACCACTCCAAGGATTTGGTCAACTGGGAGTGGGCCGCTGCGCCCATTGCCCGGCGCGATATGGTTCCCAGTGAGCTGCTGGGCAACTACAATTCCGGCAGCCTGTGGGCACCGCATCTCTCCTACGCGGACGGGCTGTTCTGGCTGGTTTATACTGATGTCAAAAGTTCGACCGCCTTCAAGGATACCTTGAACTATGTCGTCACTGCGCCCAAAATCACCGGCCCGTGGAGCGAGCCGACTTTGGTGACCGCCAGCGGCTTTGACCCGGCGCTTTTTCACGATGATGACGGCCGCCACTATTTCTTGAATATGCTGTTTGACTGGCGGCTGGAAAACCCCGGCTTTGCGGGGACCGTCATTCAAGAGTTTGACCCCATCACACGGCAGCTGGTGGGCGAGCGCAGGCACTTTTACCGCGGCACATCGTTAGGCGTCTGCGAGGGACCGCAGATCCTCAAAAAAGACGGCTGGTATTACCTGCTCTGCGCGGCGGGCGGCACGGGCTACCTGCACGCCGCCACGGTCGCGCGCGCCAAAACGCTGGACGGCCCATGGGAGGATTCGCCCTATTTCCCGCTGCTGACCGCGCGGGATGATGCCGCCAACCCGCTGCAAAAGAGTGGCCACGCCTGTTTTGTTGAGATCGGCGGCGAGTGGTACATCACCCACATCTGCGCCCGCCCCCTGACGGAGCGCGGAAACTGCACGCTGGGGCGCGAAACCGCCCTGCAAAAAATCGAGTGGGCGGACGGCTGGCCGCGCCTTGCCAACGGCACGCACCACCCGGATCTGGTCATTCCCGCGCCGAAAGCGGCAGGGGATGTTCGGCAGCTTCTCGACCACAGCGAGCGCGTGACCTTTGCACCGGACAAGGACCTGCCCCACACCTTTAAGACATTGCGCACCCCGCTGACCCCCGAAACCGATTACAGCCTGACGGCCCGCCCCGGCTGGCTGCGGCTCTACGGCGGGCAGACGCTTTCCAGCCACCACAAGCAGACGCTGTTTGCCCGTCGCTGGCAGCATTTTGCATTTACAGCAACAACGAAAATCGACTTTGCACCGCAAAACTTCCAGCAGGTGGCGGGGCTGGTGCTGTTCTACGACACCTGCAACTGGATCTACGCCTATATCACATGGGACGAGCGTATCAACGCCCGCACGCTGCAAATCATGCGGTGCGACTGCAAGGATTTCACCTACGGCAGCAAGGCAATCCCCCTGCCGGACGGCGAAATTTCGCTGAAGGTTTGTGTAAACGGCGCAGAGGCGCAGTTTTATTACAAGGCGGACGGCGGCTGGCAGCCCTTGGGCGTGGTTCAGCCCGCCGACCACCTCAGTGATGACTATGTCGAGACCCGCCGCGGGCGGTGCGCCTTCACCGGCGCGATGGTCGGCATCTGTGCGCAGGATATGGACGCTCACCAAAGCCACGCGGATTTTGCCTTTTTTGACTACGAGGAACAGCGATGAAAAACGGAACACTTTGGCTTGACACCGACGGGCGCGGCATTCAGGCGCACGGCGGCAGCATTTTACAGCACAACGGCATTTTTTATTGGTACGGTGAGAACAAGGATACCGACACGCACAACCGCAGCGTAGATTTTGTGGGGTTTTCCTGCTACAAAAGCCGCGATTTGCTGCACTGGGAAAACTGCGGTCTTGTGCTCTCGGCTGTCAATGAGGCGGGACACGACCTGCACCCGGACAGCGTCTGCGAGCGCCCCAGCGTGCTATATAACGCAGAAACGCAAAAATTTGTGCTGTGGTTTCATCTGGATAACCGCCGCTACACCCGCGCCGAGGTCGGGCTTGCCGTAAGCGATACCCTGACCGGACCGTTCACCTACATGGGCAGTCAGCGCCCCGGCAGCCATGACAGCCGTGACTTCACGGCGTTTCAGGACAGGGACGGCAGGGCCTATCTGTTCTGCTCGTCCGACTGGAACGCCACCATGCGCATCTGGGAGCTGGACAAAGCCTATACAAAGTTGACCGGCAGCGGCAAAGAGATCCTGATCGATCAGGCGCGGGAAGCCCCGGCGCTGTGGCACGGCGGCGAGAAATATTTCCTGTTTTCATCGGGCTGCACCGGGTGGAGCCCCAACACGATGCTGTACGCCGAGAGCAGCGCGATTTTCGGCAGCTGGCGGCTCATTGATGACCCCTGCCGCGGCCCCGGCGCACGACAGACCTTCGGCGCACAGAGCGCCGCCGTCTTTGCCGCAAACGGTCAGCCTTACATTCTGCTTGACCACTGGCACCCGGACGATCTGCGCAGTTCCGGCTACACGATTTTGCCCGTCACCTTTGAAAACGGCTTGCCTACGGTGGACTGGCAGGACGAATGGACGGGCATCTGAGGAGGACTTTTTATGTATTATCTGGGCGTTGACCTGGGCGGCACCAACATCAAAGCCGCCCTTGTAAGCGAAAACGGCGAAATTGTAAGGGAAGCCGCCACCCCCACTAACCTGCCCCGCACGGCGCAGGAGGTCTGTGACGATATTGCCGCGCTGTGTCTGCAGCTCGGCGCGGGGGAGGCGGTTGCCGGCATCGGCGTGGGCTGCCCCGGCACGGTGTGTGACGGCGTGGTGCTCTACTCCAACAATCTCGACTGGCACGATTTTGCTATGGCGGACTACCTGCAAGCCAAAACCGGGCTGCCGGTCTGCCTCGGCAACGATGCCAATGTGGCTGCCCTCGGCGAGGCACTGGCAGGCTGCGCCAAAGGGGCGCAGAGCGCGGTGATTCTGACGCTCGGCACCGGCGTCGGTGCGGGCGTTGTGCTGGGCGGAAAGCTGCTGACCGGCTACACCGGCGCAGCATCTGAGGCCGGACACATGGTAATTGCCGACACGCCCGATGCCCCGCTGTGTACCTGCGGGCGGCGCGGCTGCCTTGAATCCCTTGTCAGCGCCACGGCACTGATCCGCATGACGCGCGCGGCGCGCCGCACCCACCCGGAAAGCCTGCTGAACACACTGGCACCCACTGAAGCGGATGTCAACGGCCGCACCGTTTTTGATGCCGCCGCGCAGGGGGATGCCGCTGCCAAAGCCGTTGCGGACGACTACATCCACCATCTGGCAGTCGGCGTGGCCAATCTTATCAATATCTTTTTCCCGGAGGTCATCGGACTGTCGGGCGGCGTGGCCAATCAGGGCGAAAACCTGCTAAAGCCGCTGCGTGCCGCCGCAGCGCCGATGGTGTTCGGCAGCGCCTTTGCCAAAAAGCATACCCGCATCACGACCTGCACGCTCGGCTATCGGGCGGGCGTCATTGGCGCGGCACTGCTGGCAAAGCAGGAGGTGTGAATCATGCCAGAAATCAAACTGAAAGTCATCGGCGCAGCGGGTGATACGCTGTCCGTCAGCCGCGCGGGGGGGCGCATCTCGCTTGTGCATACAGCCCCTTACGCGGACGGCGATTGGATCGCGCTGGAATGCGACGAGCCGGGCCTGTACTGTGTGGTGCAGCTCGAGGACACGATGCCCCCGGCACTCGTATACATTAGGGAGCGCGGGCTGGATTTTCCGACCCCGCCCGCCGACAACCGCGTAAATTACAGCCCGCGCAGCTTTACCGGCACCTGCCATCTGCTGCGCGCCCGCCTTGCCACGGCGGAGGAGGTTGCCGCGCGGCGAAACCTTGCGTTCAACCCCTACGACTGCCACGGCAGCCATGGGTTTTACCCGCACGCATCCGCTAATGTGGAAACCCGCGGCGAGGCTGTGTTTGCCGCGCGCAATGCCGTGGACGGCATTTATGAAAATGATGCCCACGGCACATGGCCCTACCAGAGCTGGGGCATCAACCGCGACCCCAACGCCGCGCTGACCATCGAGTTTGGTCGCCCGGTCACAGTGGATGAGCTGCGGCTGACGCTGCGCGCGGACTTCCCGCACGACAGCTACTGGACGCAGGCGACCGTGGCATTTGATGACGGCAGCCGCGAGGTTTTGCAGCTGACCAAAACCGCCGCCCCGCAGGCGTTCGCCATTGCCCCACGCACCGTGCAGAGCCTGAAGCTGTTTGAGCTGAAAAAGGCGGACGATGCCTCGCCGTTCCCGGCGCTGACGCAGATCGAAGTCTGGGGAACGGAGGGATAATTCTATGCCGATACTCAAATTGACCCCGAGCTGCAAGGATTATCTGTGGGGCGGCAGCCGCCTGCGCACCGATTTCGGCATCCAGTGCGACCTTGACCCGCTGGCGGAGGCGTGGGTGCTGTCCTGCCACCCGGACGGCCCGAGCTATCTGCCGGACGGCACGACGCTGGCGGCGTAAATTGCCGCGCACCCCGGCTGCCTTGGCACCGACTGTGATCAATTCGAGCAGTTCCCGATTTTGACAGAATTTATTGATGCCAAGCAGAACCTCTCCGTTCAGGTGCATCCGTCCAACGAGTATGCGCTCAAAAAAGAACACCAGTACGGCAAAACCGAGATGTGGTATGTGCTGGACTGTTTGCCGGGGGCGTACCTGTACAACATCCAGTGCAACGGCATCGGACCCGGCTACATTGCTACCCCGCAAACCGCACCTCTGCGCGAGATCCAGCCCGACGGCAGCCGTCATCCCTTCGACCAGTTCATCGTTGCCAAGACCCCCGCAGGCCGCTGGGGCGAGGCAGAGGATCTGGGCGGACCCGCTGTCTTCCTGGCTTCCGAGGCTTCTGACTTTGTCAATGGCCTGATCCTGTACGTCGATGGCGGCATTCTGGCTTACATCGGCAAGCAGCCCCAGTAATGGCTGAGGATCTCCCAAAGGACTGAGCACGGCGGCAGCCGGGCAGGCTTTGCCTGCTGGCTGCCGCTTTTTGTGTTTGTATGGGAAAGGATGTTGTGTTATAATGGAAAAACAGCATAAAGACGCAGTATGGGTGCCCCATGCCGAGATCGAGCCGGAGGTGTGCGGCAAGGGCGTAAAGCGCCGCATTCTGGCCTACAGCAAGGATGCCATGTGCGTGGAAAATACCTTTGAGACCGGCGGTGTGGGTGCCATGCACTGCCACCCGCACACGCAGGTCACCTACATCGTTTCCGGCCGCTACCGCTTTACCATCGGCGACGAGACCCGCGAGGTGGGCCCCGGCGACACCCTGCTCAAGCAGGACGGCGTGATGCACGGCTGTGTGTGTCTGGAAGGCGGCGTGATGCTGGACTTCTTTACCCCCATGCGCGAGGACTTTGTATAACACCTGCATCTGCAGGGAAGAAAAATAAGAAGGAGAATCATAAACCCATGAAAATTGCACTCATCAACGAGAACAGTCAGGCCGCAAAGAACGGCATCATTGAAACTGCCCTGAAAAAGGTAGTGGAGCCCATGGGCCACGAGGTGGTCAACTACGGCATGTACGCTGCCGACGATGCTGCCCAGCTGACCTATGTGCAGTGCGGCATTCTGGCTGCCATCCTGCTGAACAGCGGCGCAGCCGATTACGTCATCACCGGCTGCGGCACCGGCGAGGGTGCCATGCTGGCCCTGAACAGCTTCCCCGGCGTGATCTGCGGCCATGTGGAGGACCCCGTGGATGCCTACACCTTTGCTCAGATCAACGACGGCAACGCCGTGTCCATGCCCTTTGCCAAGGGCTTCGGCTGGGGCGGTGAGCTGAACCTGGAGTACACCTTCGAGAAGCTGTTCGGCTTTGGCTTCGGCAAGGGCTACCCCGCTGACCGCGTGGAGGCCGAGCAGAGCAACAAGAAGATCCTGGACGGCGTGCGCGCTGTGGCCTTCAAGCCCCTCATTGAGATCCTGAAGGGCATTGACCAGGATCTGCTGAAGGGTGCCATTGCCGGTGAGCACTTCCAGGAGCAGTTCTTTGCAGACTGCAAGGATCCTGAGCTGGCTGCCTACGTCAAGACCCTGCTGTAAGGGCCGGAGACGAGGACACCATGCAGGGACTGTACCAACTCAATGCAACCATCACCCACTTTCTGGAGGGCTTTCTGGAAACAGCGGTGCCCATGATCGCAGGTCTGGCCGAAGTGGTCGGCCTGTTCATCATCATCACCAGCCTGGCCAAAGCCAGCTACCACTATGTGCGGGCGACCTTTTTCAACGACCACCACGACTTCCATCATGAAATGAGCAGCGGCCTGACCACCGCGCTGGAATTTCTGATGTCGGCAGAGATCGCCAAGACCTTTTTGCTGCAAAATCTGGAGTCCGTGGTGCCGCTGGCGGCTACCTTTGCGCTGCGCGCTTTGATGAGTATGCTGCTGCACTGGGAGATGGAGGGCGGCCACCGCCCGGCCAACGCCAAGGAAAAGGACAAGTCCGGCTCTCCGAAGGACGGCGAAAACGGCTGACAGGCAAAAGATTTGCCAAACTTTAGCACGGCAGAGTTTCACCGTGTTGTGAAAAACGTAAAACCTTGAGATGAATACTTGACAGGTTTGCACAAAGAGACTATACTCGTGCCATCGAAAGCAAAGGCGCTGACGGAAGCAATTCCGCCAGCGCCTTTTGTGTTTTCGGGGATACTGCCGCACGGAGAGAATAGAGGGCTCCCTGTGCAAAAAACGACCGTAGGAGGTAGGAAAGTATGTTTAGCTCCGTCAACACCTGCTGGACGCTCGTAGGAGCGTTTCTAGTGTACTTCATGCAGGCCGGATTCGCCTTATGCGAGGCCGGCTTCACCCGGGCAAAGAACACCGGCAACATCCTGATGAAAAACATGATGGATTTCTGCATCGGCACGCCCTGTTACTGGCTCATCGGCTTCGGCCTGATGTTCGGCGGTACCGGCGCACTGATCGGCGGTTTCGATCCCTTCATTCAGGGCGATTACAGCCACTTGGGTCTGGATATCCCCCTGTGGGTGTACATCGTGTTCCAGACCGTGTTCTGCGCTACGGCAGCCACCATCGTCTCCGGCTCCATGGCCGAACGCACCAACTTCAAGGCCTACTGCGTGTACTCCGCCGCCATCTCGCTGGTGGTGTATCCCATCTGCGGCCACTGGATGTGGGGCGGCGGCTGGCTGCAGAGCATGGGCTTCCACGATTTTGCAGGTTCCGCAGCCGTGCATAATGTGGGCGGCGTCATCGCCTTGCTGGGCGCTTGGATGCTGGGTCCCCGTATTGGCAAGTACGACAAGGACGGCAACCCCCACGCCATCCCCGGCCACAACCTGACCGCCGGTGCACTGGGCGTGTTCATCCTGTGGTTCTGCTGGTTCGGCTTCAACGGCGGCTCTTCCCTGAGCCTGTCCACCGATGCCACTATGACCCTGACCGGTCTGGTCTGCTTCAACACCAACCTTGCCGCAGCCGTTGCTACCTGCGTGACCATGATCTTCACTTGGCTGCGCTACGGCAAGCCGGATGTCTCCATGACCCTGAACGGCTCTCTGGCTGGCCTTGTGGCTATTACCGCAGGCTGCGATACTGTCTCCCCCTTTGGCGCTTTCTTCATCGGCTTTGTGGCCGGTATCCTTGTGGTGCTGAGCGTGGAATTCTTCGATAAGATCGCCAAGGTGGATGACCCCGTAGGTGCTGTTTCCGTCCACTTTGCAAACGGCGTCTGGGGCACCATTGCGGTGGGTCTGTTCTCCACCGGCTCCAACACCGCCCACGCCGGTCTGTTCTACGGCGGCGGTCTGGCACAGCTGGGCACTCAACTGCTGGGTCTGGTCTGCGTGGATGCCTACGTTGTGATCGTGATGTTCATCATCTTCAAGATCATTGATAAAACCCTTGGCCTGCGTGTGCCTGCCGAGGTGGAGATCGACGGTCTGGACATCCACGAGCATGGTCTGGCTTCCGCTTATGCAGGCTTTGCCATCTCGGATGCAAACTCCGCTGCCATGACCCCCAACGAGAACACCGATCTGGGCGAGGACGATGTCACCAAGGCTTCGGCAAAGCAGATGGATGCTGCCGTGCCGGTGGTGCGCGAGCCTGTGATCCACGATGGTGTCTACGACACCGGTATGCACAAGGTGTCCATCATTGCAAAGCTGGCTAAGTTCGATCAGCTCAAGACCGCCCTGAATGATCTGGGCGTCACCGGCATGACCGTAACGCAGGTCATGGGCTGCGGCATCCAGAAGGGCACCCCTGAAAAGTACCGCGGCGTGCCGGTGGATACTACCCTGCTGCCCAAGATCAAGGTGGAGGTCATCGTCTCCCGCATCAGCGTGGACGCTGTGGTGGAGGCTGCCAAGAAGGCACTGTATACCGGCCATATCGGCGATGGCAAGATCTTTGTGTACAACGTGACCCGCGTGGTCAAGATCCGCACCGGCGAAGAGGACTTTGCCGCCC
>ERZ773157.1472-NODE-1472-length-21913-cov-14.613277_pt1 | contig 21913 bp, 16 predicted proteins | sample MGYA00511480_ERZ773157 | MGnify/ENA primary metagenome ERZ773157 (study PRJEB29015, sample SAMEA2737863) | human gut metagenome | biome: human gut; feature: human-associated habitat; material: faeces | place: China | collected 2012 ... | reverse complement strand
TAATTCCATTATTTAGAACTTGAAATGTCTGAATTGTCCCTCCACATTCACGCAATAACAAATCTAATTTTTCAAATTGAGTCATATAGATTCTCCTTTCATGCTAATATGATAATATATATTAGCATGAAAGTAAATATAAATAACACCAATGAACAAATTAGATTTTAAAAATATCCCGTTCTTCCCGCCAGTCTTTCACATAACACCGGATTCCGATATAGATCACCTACACCAGAAGCAACAGTACAATAAGGTTTATCAGAAGGACAGATTTTATCCATTCTCCAAAGTAAATTGTGATAGCTGTACTCATTATTACCACCATAATGCTAAGGATATCCCTGCAATATTTCCGGTAGATTTTTCCCACCTAATAGCCGATCCTGATTATCAGAAATCAGCAGGAACATAAGACTTTCATAACCTGCCGTCATATTTTTATATTTTTTCTCCAACTGGATTTTGCGGTTATCACATTTTACTTTTGCTTTCTGGTAATCGGTACGGTCACAGTTCCCTTATTTCCCTTGCAGATTCTGTGGTGCTTTTATAGGTTGTGAAGGGCAGATATAAGCGCCCAATCTACGCTATGAATTGCACCACAGAATCTGCAATTTACGTTATGGAACTCACGGTTATGGAATGAGTGCCTATAAAGGAGGTAGCGACAAAATGCAGTCGTTTTCAATGTCTTGTGATTCGTCGATGATAAAGGGCACTCCTCACGGAGTTTAAGCTTTGATTACTGCCGCTCGTAACATGAATTGACGGATTTTCACAACTAGGATATTGCATGCTGCACAATCTAGGATAAATAAAAAATAGAACTGATTTGTTTTCAGGATTTTGGGAGCGGCCGGTCCTTAGAAAGCAGACATTGCGATTTCAAAAGCCAATGTAATTGGATTTTGAAATCACGATGGATGCTTTCTTAGTACCGCTGCCAGCGACAACAAGCGGAAGCGCTCCTGAAAACAAACAGTTCTATTTGTTATATTTCTCTACACTTTGTTGGCATGCAATTAACATATCCTGCGAAAATCCGTGCCACCATCTACAAGCGGCAGTTTATAAGTTAAACTCCGGTTATACACTCTTTCTAAAAGTTTTATAAAATATCCGCAGATTACATATACTTTTTACTTTATAAATGCTATTCTTAATCCATCGCAGATGTATTGCAGTCATTCTATGACTGCATCTTTTATCTTATCTGTGTTTATACATTCGAAAAAATCTGGCATATCGCCTCATTTTTCAACCATCACAACCACATATCTACAAAGGAGGACACATGACCTTACACACAAATTTATCTTTTGAAACTGCAACCGGCAGTATTGACTATCCATTTACAAATGACTATATGTTTCGTGCTATTTTACAGAAGGACAAGCAGGTGCTGAAAGCATTGATTGCAGCTTTGCTATACCTAAAAAAAGAAAGTATTCACGATGTAGTCATCACAAACCCAATCGAGCTTGGTGCTGCGATTTCAGACAAAGACTTTATTTGGGATATCCGCGTCAATCTAAATAATGCACAGCTTATCGACCTTGAAATGCAGATGTCCAACGAATACAACTGGCCGGAACGTTCCATCAGCTACGCAGCAAGAAGCTTTGACCAGCTCAATTCCGGGGAAGAATACAAAGAAGTGCTTCCGGTTCACAGTATTGGATTCTTAAACTTTACACTGTTTGAAGATCAGCCCGAATTTTTCGCCACTTATGAACTTCGAAATAAAAAAACAGGGCATCTTTACAGTAGTAAATTTTCCATCCATGTGTTAGACTTAACTCGGATAGACCTTGCCACAGCCGAAGATCAAAACTATGAAATTGACCGCTGGGCAAAACTTTTTAAGGCTAAGACATGGGAGGAACTCAGAATGGTTGCAAAAAATAATCCAGATTTATTGCAGGCTTCCAATGATCTCTACACCGTAAATGCAGACGAAATCATCCGTCAACAAGCCAGAGCACGTGCGGATGCTGAATTCTGGGAACGAAATAAGAACGCCAAGATTAAGCGTCTGGAAGATACTATTGTTGAACGGGATAATACAATTGCTAAGAATCAAAAGATTATTACTGAAAATAAAAAAATGCTGGCTGAAAAGGATGCAGAATTGCTTCGACTTCAAAAAGAACTTGCAAAATTCAAAGCTAACCAGAGTTCCATAATGTAAATTGGTAGATTCTGTGGCGCAATCCATAACGTTGACTGGGCAAATATAAGCGTCCTCTCACAAGGCATTCGTAACGTAAATAAAAGACAAACACATAAGAATGCTATCTATAATATTGACAAATTCAATCAGTTTATAGTTGTTTGCAGAACATATGTTTGTTATAATATATCTAGTGCTACCATACAAGGTAGGCGGTTAGTTCTCGCTCCAGAGGACTGTGACCTCTGATTACATAGAAATCTGCTTGCAGAAATCTTGCGAATGGAGGGCTTGCGTATGCTTACGACGGATCTTTTTATAGCCATCATCAGCTTGTGTATTACTTGCTTTGCTCTTGGTTATACCATAGGTTCTAAGAGCAATAACAAGACACAAAAATAACCGCCCTGTCCTGAGAAAACTTGGCGGTTACTTTGTGTAATCAAACATATTATTAGGACTAACCCTCTATTGGTAGCACGTTTTATATAAATATCCTAACATTCAATCACTTTCATGTCAAACATATATTCTATTTTTTCAACTTTTTGAGAGATATCCCTTTAAAATTGATGGATTCGCAAATGTATCGAACACCTTCAATTTGTCACTACCCAATAGGCATTCATCCCATAACCTGAGTTCCATAACGTAAATTGCTGATTCTGCCGCTTGCAACATGTATTGACGGATTTTCACAACCTGGATATTGCATGCCACACAGTCTTGGCTTAATAAAAAATAGAACTGATTTGTTTTCAGGATTTTGGGAGCGGCCGGTCCTTAGAAAGCAGACATTGCGATTTCAAAAGACAATGTAATTGGATTTTGAAATCACGATGGATGCTTTCTTAGTACCGCTGCCAGCGACAACAAGCGGAAGCGCTCCTGAAAACAAACAGTTCTATTTTTTTATTTCTATACACTTTGTTGGCATGCAATTAACATAACCTGTGAAAATACGTGCCACCACCTACAAGTGGCAGTTCATAAGTTAAACTCCGGTTTATCAGAAATCCACCTCGGTATCATAGTAGCAGCATTTCAGCAGCTTCTCCATCTCTTCCTGACTCGGCTGTCTAGGATTGGAACCTGTACATGCATCTAAAATCGCATTGGCAGCGATCTCCGGCAGTCTCTCCAAGAACACCTCTTCCGGAACAAAGCCCTGCTCTGCCGGGTAGCTGTCTGCACCGTAATTTTTGATGCAGTGTGGAATCTTAAGGTCATCATTCATCTTGCGCAAGTATGCAATGAGTAACGCAACTTTCTCATCTAAGCTGTCACCGCCAAGTCCCATGAAATCAGCAATATCGCCGTAACGTTTCTTCGCAGTCTCATCTTTTGCATTGAATGCGATAACTTTTGGCAGATACATGGCGTTTGCTGCACCGTGGATAATATGTGCACCATAATCTGCAAATGCAGCTCCTGTCTTATGTGCCATGGAATGAACGATACCAAGCAGAGCGTTGGAGAATGCCATTCCGGCAAGACACTGCGCATTGTGCATGGAATCTCTCTTAGCCATATCTCCGTTGTAGGAATCAACCAGATCATTCTGGATCATTTTGATTGCATGTAATGCCAGTGGATCGGTAAAATCACAGTTAGCGGTAGAAACATATGCCTCGATTGCATGTGTCATAGCATCCATTCCAGTATGTGCAACTAATTTCTGTGGCATTGTCTCTGCAAGATCCGGATCAACGATTGCCACATCCGGTGTGATCTCAAAATCTGCGATCGGATATTTGATACCTTTTTCATAATCGGTAATAATTGAAAATGCTGTCACTTCTGTCGCTGTTCCTGATGTAGATGAAATTGCACAGAAATGAGCTTTATTTCTAAGCGACGGGATACCAAATACTTTACACATATCCTCGAACGTGATATCCGGGTACTCGTATTTGATCCACATCGCTTTTGCTGCATCGATCGGGGATCCGCCGCCCATCGCAATGATCCAGTCCGGTTCAAATTCCATCATTGCTTTTGCACCTTTCATCACGGTTTCCACAGAAGGATCCGGTTCGATGCCTTCAAACAGCTGAACTTCCATTCCGGCTTCTTTCAGGTACTGTTCTGCTCTGTCGAGGAATCCGAACCGCTTCATGGAACCGCCGCCAACACAGATCATTGCCTTTTTTCCTTTGAATGTCTTTAATGCCTCCAGAGCACCTTTTCCATGGTATAAATCTCTTGGTAACGTAAATCTTGCCATTGTAAAAACCCTCCTATAAAATATGTATGTGCTTATTTTGATTGTTATGTTTTTAACAATCAGGCCGCATGTATTACCTCGTGATCTCATCACTTGTGCTTATTATACCATACACCTTATTTTATAAAAGGGTTTTTATACATTATTCACAAATAATTTCATGTATTTTTTGACAAACAAATTTCTAATACAATTTTAATCCACTGCGCACCGGTTCACTTGTCAGATCCACACCCAGCTTCTTAAAAATTTTAATATCCACTTCAGAGAGCATTACGGAAGTGTGCACCTGGCATCCCCGAAGTGCCGGAAGCTGCTCTAATGCTTTCTTTGCGTTTTCATTGGTCACCGCAGCGAGCGAAAGGGCGATCAATACCTCATCGGTATGAAGTCTTGGATTCTTTCCACCGAGGAAACGGACTTTCAGATCCTGGATCGGTTCAATCGCTTCCGGGCGGATGAGTTTCTCATCATGCTCAATGCCAGCCAGATATTTTAATGCGTTCAGGAGCAATGCTGCAGACGCACCGAGAAAATCTGATGTCTTGGACGTAATGATACAGCCATCGGAAAGTTCGATCGCTGCAGTTGGAACGCCAAGTTCCTCTGCACGTTTTTTTGCAGCGACTGTGACATGTCTGTCGTCCGTTGTGATCTTGGCCTGTTTCATCAGAAGTTCAATCTTGTAAACTTCATTTTCCGTCGCTTCCTCTTTGACCAGTTTGTTTACCGCTGTGTAATAACGTCTTATGATCTCCATTTTGGAGGCTTCACAGCATGCCTCGTCATCGATGATACAGTTTCCGGCCATGTTGACACCCATATCAGTCGGTGATTTATAATAAGTATTTTCTCCATAAATCCCTTCAAAAATAGCGTTCAAAACCGGGAAGATCTCAATGTCACGGTTGTAGTTGACCGTCGTTTTTCCATAAGCTTCCAGATGGAACGGGTCGATCATGTTCACGTCATTCAAGTCTGCGGTAGCCGCCTCATAAGCTAAGTTTACCGGATGTTTTAATGGAAGATTCCAGATTGGGAATGTCTCAAATTTTGCATAGCCGGCTTTTGTTCCACGGATGTTCTCGTGATAAAGCTGGGAGAGGCAGGTCGCCATTTTTCCACTTCCCGGTCCCGGTGCAGTGATGACGACTAATGGTCTGGTCGTCTCGATATAGTCATTCTTGCCGAATCCGTTCTCACTGACGATCAGCGGAATGTTTGCCGGATAGCCCTCGATCTTATAATGCTGATATACTTTAATGCCTCTTTTTTCCAGTTTTTCACGGAACTGTACGGCACCGCTCTGTCCTGCAAACTGCGTGATGACAACGCTTCCCACATACAGACCCTTTTTCTCAAACTCTCCGATCAGCCGGACAACATCCACATCATAAGTAATTCCAAGATCCCCGCGGACTTTGTTCTTCTCAATATCTGCCGCACTGATCACGATCACGATCTCTGCCACATCCGCAAGCTGCATAAGCATCTGGAGTTTGCTGTCCGGTGCAAATCCCGGCAAGACTCTGGATGCGTGATAATCGTCAAATAATTTTCCGCCAAATTCCAGATAAAGCTTGTCCCCAAACTGGTTGATCCGCTCTTTGATGTGCTCCGACTGAATTTTTAAGTACCTGTCATTGTCAAATCCTATTCTCATCCCTGATATCCCCTTATTTTTCATTTACTTTTTTATTTACAAACATAAAGAATATTATACAATAAAACCGGCACAAAATATACTCGAAATTTTCAATTTCCATCACAAATTTTAACGTACCATTTGAAAATTATTTTTGCAGATTTCATAAATAAGGCTGACCCTTTCCGGATCAGCCTTATCATTAAATTCCCAATAACTGCTTTTTCTTCGCTGCAAATTCTTCTTCTGTGATGACTCCTGCATCCAAAAGACCTTTGTACTTCTGCAGCTGTTCGATCGTATCGCTCTCAGAAGATTGCTTCTGCTCTTCCAAAGATCCGGTCTCCTGCTTTGCAGCCTGTTTTTTCTCTCCTGCTGTCATCTCTTTGACATTCGGATTCATCAGGTGTGCCAGATTGAGTGCCAGCGTGTGCAGACTCTCTGTTTTATCCTCATAGCAGCTTAAAAACGCCTCGACACTTGGGCTGTCACTGTCAAAGGAAACTCCTGTCCAATCCCACATAATATTATCCCAGTAAGGATGGTCAAACGTCAGCTCCACATGGAAGGTATCTGCCGGAGAAGCCACGTCAAAAGATGGTCTTGGATGATACTCATGATAATGGTTATCATCTTTGTCATTTTCCTCATGCATCCGCTCCAGCCGCTCAAACATTTCATATTCCCTCATCTGCATCTGAAACTGTGCGATCTGCGGCTCCAGCTGCTTTACTTTTTCCGGAACTTTACTGTCGTAATGCTTTAATTCCTGATGATTTCCCTCAAATAAAACCCGGCTGTCCTCTAAAATACGGAAAGACTTTAAATTATCCGCCTGAAATGCGAGCGAGTCTTTGTCACAGTTCACACGGAAAAGTCCATGGAAAATATCTAATACCAGATCTCCACCAAACAGTCCAAAATTAAACGAATAGTTTTCCTCGAACTGATCCCTCAATGCCTGGTTATCTTCGTAAAACTGGATGTACTGCTTAAAATCATCGATGGTCATCCGATCTGTCCTGCCTTTTGGCAGATAGATTTTTTTATCGCATTCCTTACAGATCGGTGTGTCCTGTATTTTTGTTGCAAGCAGCCGCGGTGTCGGATTCCCGCAGACCGGACATAATTTTTTATTATTACTGAATAATCCCATATTAATCCCCTTTCTGTGACAGATATTCTCTTTTATGAAAGCCAAGAATACCTGCAATTACATTTGTAGGAAACATACCAAGCGCACTGTTTAACTTTGTCACTGAATCGTTGTAGATCAAACGGCTGGTATATACCATGCGCCCATAACATTCCACCGCATCCATACATTTGGTATAGTTTTTATCTGCGCAGAGCAGTGGATTGCGTTCTGCTGCCAGACAGATGCTTTTTACGGTTTCCTCTATCACCTGCTCCTGCTCTGATACCTCCTCAGGTGCGGAGCGAGCAGTGATCACACTTCGTCTGGCTGCTGCACGCTCCATCAGCGGCTGTATGTCATCTGCTGCATATCCTTTCATAAGATCAAGCACTGCAAATAGTGCATCAAAACGTGAGGAAATCTGCACTCCGATCTGATTCATGGCATTTTGGATATTTCCGTCCATCACCGCAAACTTCCGCTGCACGGAGATGATCCAGAGAACAAGTAAAAGCAGGATCAAACCAATAATGACCAAGATTTCCATACCTAACATTTTTTCTTCTTAATCCTCCCTTCTTTTGTGTGCTCATTTTGGCTTTCTCCTTTGTCTGAATCTACAATACACGATTTTCCCCAAAAAATGGACGCACTGTCATGAATCGACCGTAAAATGTATTGAATCGACCATATCCATTTTTACTATTAACGTAGTTTATTCTATCAAAGAAAAAACAGACCATCATAAGACAGCCTGCTCTCCATTAAACGCATATTCCATATATGTATTTTTGATTTCCGAACATTTTCCATGCGGAATTGGGATTTCCGCATCATTTACCATTTTGATGGAACGGCTGGAAATATTCTGGATATACTCCATATTCACAAGGAAGGATCGGTGGGGACGGAAAAAATTGCTGTACTGCATCAGCTGTCCTGCCAGATCATCCAGACTCCCTGCGCTTTCCAGAACTGCTCCGTTTTCCAGATGAAATAAAAGTTTTCGTCCCAGCACCTCGCAGTATTCCAGCTGCTGCAGATCGATCCTCGTAATACCGTCTTTACTGCGCAGGATCAGACTATTCTTCTTTTTCTTCTCACACTCCGCCAGCACCGCATCCATCAGCCGGAAAAAGCTTTCCTCCCAGATCGGTTTCAACTGGTAAAAATAAGCTCCAACCGAATAAGATTCCACCGCAAACTCTGGGGATGAGGTCAGAAAAATAATTTTCATATTCGTGTCATACTGCCGGATCTCTTTTGCCACATCCATGCCATTCTGCCCCGGCATCACGACATCGAGAAATAATATATCCGGTCTTATGCCCTTCTCAATCTCCGTCAGCAGTTCAAACGGACTCTGGAATGCCGCATAGGTAATATCCTCATTCCGCTCTACCCGGTAGCGGTCTAATAATTCGTTTATCTGATGAAGCACTTCCATATCATCATCACAAAACGCGATCTTTATCATAAAATTTTCTTTTCTCCTGCGTAATTATAATATTTCCATACCTCTTGTGATCCATTTTACTGTCACAGGAAGCCTGCAAAATGTTTTTTCTACATATTATTAAACTTCACAGAAGGGAAAATGAAAAGCCAATGTCCGCTACCTCCGCAGATCCTCAAATGCTCCATACACATCCAGCGTTCCATACCCCCACGACGGATTCGGATAACTCCTGTCATCCGCCCGGTCTGCGCCGCGGATCAGCATATTTTTGATATCCGCAGAGGACATGAAAATCTGATTTCTTTTTACCAGTCCCCATTCCATGATCTGCGCACATGCCCCGGCTGTGATCGCTGCCGCCGCACTCGTCCCGGTCATGGTCACAAAACGGTTCCGCAGTCCCGGTCCATACACATTCACCGCCGGGGCACAGAAATCCGGCTTTACCTCACCGGAAAGTGTAAATCCCCTGCCCGAGTCCAGATACAGACCGCCATTTGCCACATTGTAGCCACCCGTGCTTATGACCTGCCCTGTGTTACCCGGCACGGTGATCGTATGATTCGGATTTGACCGCAGGAAAAAAACATTTCCACTCGTAAAATTCCGCATGGGAAGCCACATATTGTAATCCCCTGTCACAATGCTCTGCGGATACACGTTGATCGTCCAGATCCCCTGCGCTGCATTTGAAAAACGTAAATAAATAAGCTGGTTTCCCTGCCGCCTGCCCGTCAGCCGGTAGTCGATGCTGACTCTTGTCTGCTCGAAAATAAAGACAAACTCCTGTCTTCCACCGCTCCGATAAGGCACTTTTGGCAGCACTTCCCCGGTGGGCGAACTGACCGATACCGCATAAAGCTCCGGCGCATTTGCCCACATCTCAATGAAAAAGCCCGGCATATTTTCCTCCACCGAGACTTCCACCGATTCGTACTCCATGTCCGGCTGTATTTTTCCAAGAAAATGATGTCTTGCATTCGCCTCGTTTCCTACCGCTGCCACACTGCATCTTTTCCGCCTTCTGGATACAATATCCAGATAAGTTGCCAGTTGTCCGTCCTTGCCACGGTTTCCCATGTTGCTTCCCAGTGCAATGCAGATCACAAGCGGCATATCCCGCTCCCTTGCCAGCCGGTCCAGATAGCTGACTGCCATCATGATATCATTCTCCTGATACGCCGGAACAGAATCCGGGATAAAATAAAATTCCCGCAGATAAGTTTTTGCCTCTTTCAGTTTTACGACTGCGATCTCGGAAAACGGCGCCGCCCCGATAAAATTATCTTCCACATCCTCGCTTCCACATGCCACCCCGGCCACAAAGGTTCCATGTCCATTGGTATCCATGGACGGAACGGTTTCCAGCGGATTTTCTGCCCGGAGTGCGGCATTGATCTGCTCTGTCTTATACTCGGAACCATATGCGATCCCCTCCGGCTTTGTTCCATCCCGGATCGTCTGATCCCAGATGCGGTAAATCCTTGTTGTCCCATCAGAATACTGAAATACCGGATTGCGGTAATCGATCCCGGTATCGATAAATCCGATCATCACGCCCTGCCCTTTCAGTGCGAGCGCCGGCTGCTGCTGTAATTTTAATATCCCCGAAACCTCAAGCGCCGTCTCATCCAGAAGTCCATAGCACTTTGGAACAGAAGCATAGGAATCTGCCGGAAAATCAAATATCCGGAAAAAACTCCTCGGATAAAAATAAGTATCTTTTTCCTCATCGATCCGCTGGATACAATCACTTGAAAGGTCAATCACATCCAAAACATCTTTCGATATGATAAAATCCACATAATCATTGGAATAAATCTTTTCTTCACAGTCAGACATAAAAAACTCCGCACACCTATCTTTACAATAAATGCCGGAGTTTTGTCCTTTATTCCTTTAAATTGCAGGCTTTTCTTCGATCGCTGCACAGCCGCGCATCGTAATGAGCGGACCGCCTTTTTTCTCTACATAATCTTTTGTGATCGTCACCATGCCGATATTGTCATCCTTCGGGATCTCATACATGATATCTAACATAAAATCTTCGATAATAGAGCGGAGAGCACGCGCTCCTACCTTTTTCTCTTTTGCTTCCTTTGCGATAGAATGAAGCGCATCCTCGTCAAATACAAGCTTTACCTCATCCATGGCAAGCAGCTTCTCGTACTGCCTGATGATTGCATTCTTCGGCTCTTTTAAGATACGCACAAGCATATCTTCTGTCAGTGCCTCTAATGTGAACATGATCGGCAGACGTCCTAAAAATTCCGGGATCATACCGAATTTGCGCACATCTTCTGTCGTCACTTTTGCAAGCAGGTTCTCGTCATTGTCATATTTGTCCTTCAGATCTGCTTTAAATCCAATGGAAGCTTCTTTGTTCAGACGCTCCTTAATGATATCTTCCAGATCCGGGAACGCTCCTCCGCATATAAAAAGAATGTTCTTCGTGTTGACCATCGTCATCGGAACCATCGCATTTTTACTGCTTGCCCCTACCGGCACTTCCACTTCCGCACCCTCTAACAGCTTTAACATTCCCTGCTGGACAGATTCTCCGCTGACATCGCGCTGGTTTGTGTTGCGCTTCTTTGCAATCTTGTCGATCTCATCAATAAAGATGATGCCGTGCTCTGCGCGCTCCACATCATTGTCAGCAGCCGCTAACAGCTTACTGACTACACTCTCGATATCGTCACCGATATAACCGGCTTCTGTCAGGGAAGTTGCGTCCGTGATGGCAAGCGGCACATCTAATAATCTTGCCAGTGTCTTGACCAGATAAGTCTTGCCGCTTCCGGTCGGTCCGATCATGAGCATGTTGGATTTTTCGATTTCCACACCGTCCTGCACATCAGAAGCAATTCTCTTGTAATGATTGTAAACTGCTACGGACATGACTTTTTTGGCATGTTCCTGTCCGACCACATACTCATCCAATGACGCTTTGATCTTATGTGGTGCCGGGATCGCATGAATATCGATCTCCGGCTTTCTCTCCTCTTTTGGTTTCTTTTTCTTGATCTTCTGGCTGTTTGGCATACCGCCCATCATATTTTGCAGATCAGAGAGATTGATCATGCTGATATTTGGCATCTTATCCAGATTCATATTATTAAAACTTCCCATGTTCATCATATCACCCATTGGGAATCCGGTGCCATTCATGCTGTCGAAAGTTCTCTGCATACAGTCATGACAGATGGAAATGCTGTTTGGGATCCTGATCATTTTTCCGGCTATGTGCTCCGGTCTGTGACAGATGTAGCAGATCTCCTCGTACTCATCATCCTTCTTCTCATCACTCTCCTGTGCATCTGCCGTGCTGTTCACCACTTCTGCACTCTCTGCTTCCGTTGTATGTAAATTATTGTCAGAGGCTGCCGGCTCTTTGTTCTCTTCTCCGTCGATCACCTCTCTGAAATCATTATCTGACATTGAAATCTCCTTAATATCCCTGAAATTGCTTTCTGTTTTCGTCGCCCTCAAAAAATGCGATGGGTTTATTATAATTCAAATAAAAATGAATCACAACTAATTTGGCAAGATTTCATTTTTATTTAAGATATTTTCTTTGAAAAGCATACTAATATTTGACCGTCCGGATTTTATGGGTTAGAATACAGCTACACACAAAAAAACTTTCGGAAAGGTGACTCATGTATACAAAAGAAACCTCTTTTAGCAGACGAATGAAACAGGCAGAACAGCATGCTGCCTCACTGCTGCAGCAAATTCTGATCTTCGTTTTGATTTTCCTTGTCATTTTTATGATGGTGCAGATCCAGAATCTACATGGAACTGCCCACGTGGTAAACTATGCCGGTCTTGTGCGCGGAGCCACGCAGCGTGAAGTCAAGCTTGAGATTACCGGAACTGCAAATGACATGCAGATCGAGTATCTGGATAAAATTTTGTCCGGTTTAAAATATGAAGATGGAAATTATAATCTGGTAAGCCTGAAAGATCCTGCTTACCAGCAGTGTCTGGACAATCAGATTGAATATTGGGAACTACTGAAAGAAGAGATTTATACTGTTCGTGAAAAGGGCTATGAAAACACCAATGTTGTCTCAATGAGTGAAACTTATTTTGAATATGCCGACGAGACGGTGACTGCTGCCGAACAGTACTCGGAAAAGATTGCCGCACGTATCCGGCTGACCGAGATTATTTCTGCGCTTGATATACTATTGTTAATCTTTTTGATCGTCCAGCAGCAGATCCAGCACATTAAGGCCGTCAGGGAAAATCATATTTTATCCAAGAAAGCCTATCTGGATGTACACACCGGACTTCCAAACAAAAGCCGCTGTGAAGACCTTTTGAATTCTTCCGGTTTTATCACTGAGCCGCTGTGTTTTGTTATGTTCGACTTAAATAATTTAAAAGAAGTGAACGATACCCTTGGACACGCTGCCGGGGATTCGATGATCGCCAATTTTGCCCACATTTTAAGAAAGGTAGTTCCTGAAAAAGATTTTGTCGGCAGATACGGCGGTGACGAATTTATCGCTATTTTGTATGACACCACCTCCGCGCAGGCAGACGAACTGTTGGAAAAACTACATGCTACGGTCAAACAGTATCATTCCAGCAATATGCCGGATGCGATCAGTTACGCCTATGGTTACAGCTACTCCATGAATTACAAAGATTGTACGCTCCGCAATCTGCTTGACAAAGCAGACCATGAAATGTATCTGAATAAACAGGCACAAAAAAAGAAACGATAAGCCGTTTCTTTTTTTGTATTTCTCTATCATTTACGGATTTGCAGTTCCATTTCCGGCATTCCCACCGGTTCCGTTGGTATTCTCTGCATTTCCGCCGGTTGCATCGTTTGTGAGATCATTCACACCATTTTCCACACCATCGATCACATCTTTACCGGCGTCGCCAACACCGTCCACTACATCCTCGATCACGTTGCCGTTTTCATCCACACGGTTGTTATCCTTGTCCTTATCCTCTGTGGTGTCAATATTATTTTTGTCATTGCCTGTGGTAGTGTCCGCATTGTTATTCAGACGGTTTTCCGTGCTTGTGTTTGTACCGTTTGTGCCATTATTTTTATCGTTTGCATTGTTATTTCCGCAGCCTGCGACAGCACTCAACGATAACATAAGCATCATTCCAGCCAAAAGTAATTTCCACTTTCTCATAGTCATTTCTCCTTTTCTTTTACAGAGTATATTTTCTCTGTTCTTCAAAAATAGTATGACCATCGATTTTTTTCTTATACATATTCTGTAAAAAAATTTAATTTTGCGGATAATACCCCAGTTCTCTTGATAATTCTTCCTGTACTTTTTTCACATCCACGGCAAGTTCTTCCACGCGCTCTCTCGTCATACGGCTGACCGGTCCGGAAATGCTGAATGCATATTTCACTTCCTTGCTGTAACCATGCAGGCAGGCAGCGATACATCGCACGCCCTCCTCGTTCTCCTCGTCGTCTAACGCATAACCGTTCTTACGGACTTCCTCTAACACCTGCATCATCTCGTCAATGTCAGTGATCGTCTTATCCGTTTTCTTCTCGATAATGCTCTCGTTCCAGATCTGTTTTACTTCTTTCTCCGGAAGCGTTGCCATGATCGCCTTGCCCACGCCAGAACAATACATCGGATGCACCATGCCAACGTGTGATACCATGCGGATCGTTCCAACTTTTGCTTCTATCTTATAGATGTACAAAATGTTGTTGCCTTCCCGCTGTACAAGATGCACTGCCTCCCCACTGATATCGGACAGGCGCTCCATATAAGGTTTTGCGATCTGTAAAATGTCGGTACGCTCTAAGATTTTTCCCGCCATGCTCACGATTTTGTAAGAAAGCATGTATTTCTGCGTTGTCTCGTCCTGTTTTGCATACCCCATATAGATCAAGGACATTAATAAGCGGTGGACCGTACTTTTGTGAAGTCCGAGTTCTGTGCTGATCTCCATTAACCCCATCTCGCCATGCTCTGCTAACATCTCAAGCACCTGGAAAATTCGTTCTGCAGACTGCACCGGATTTTTTGTTTCTTTTTCTTCTGCCATCGTAGGTGTCCCTTTCTTCCTGTTCACAATATAATTCTGTAAAATCAAAAAAAACTCTGGATTTACCTATATGTTTCATATTTCAGATTCTCGTTTCATATTGTGGAACTTTCTTTTTTCTCATATTAACAGTTACTATTAGAAATGTCAAGGGAATTGAGTTGGAACTATTGACATCCGTTTTTCTGATGTTATAATAAAACCGTACCGTTTTATGAAACATTGTTTCGTATAATGGAACTTTATATTAGAACACAATCATCCAAAACATGGATGAGAAAATAAGAATGATAAGGAGAATCATCATGAACAAAGTATTAGAAGAGATTTCCAAAATTGGTATTGTACCTGTTATCGCCCTGGATCACGTAGAGGACGCTGCTCCTTTAGCAAAAGCATTATGTGACGGAGGACTTCCTTGTGCAGAGGTTACATTCCGTACTGCTGCCGCTGAGGAATCTATCCGTATTATGGCTGAGCAGTTCCCGGAAATGTTAGTAGGTGCCGGAACCGTTCTTACTACAGAGCAGGTTGACCGCGCTGTAAACGCCGGAGCAAAATTCATTGTAAGTCCTGGCTTAAATCCAAAAGTAGTGAAATACTGTGTAGAAAAAGGAATTCCGGTTACTCCTGGATGCTCTAACCCAAGTGACGTTGAAGTTGCTATTGAACTTGGTCTTGATGTTGTAAAATTCTTCCCTGCAGAGGCAGCCGGCGGATTAAACATGATCAAATCCATGGCAGCTCCTTATGTAAATATGAAATTCATGCCAACCGGCGGAATCAATGCGAAGAACCTTACAAATTACCTTGATTTCAACAAAATCATCGCATGTGGCGGTTCCTGGATGGTAAGCAAAGACCTTGTTGCTGCAAAAGACTGGGCTGGTATCACAGCACTCACAAAAGAAGCAGTTTCTACCATGTTAGGTTTCAAACTTCTTCACGTTGGCGTAAACAATGCATCTGAGGAAGCTGCTGCTTCTGATTCTGCAAAATTCGCTACATTACTTGGACAGGATGTAAAAGTTGGAAACAGCTCTATGTTTGTTGGTTCTCTTATCGAAATGATGAAAAATCCAGGACGTGGAACTTGTGGTCATATCGCAATCCAGACAAACTATCTTGCACGTGCAATGTACCACTTAGAGAAACGTGGTTTTGTATTTGATGAGTCTTCTTTCAAATATGATGCAAAAGGAAATATCACAGTTGCTTATTTAAAAGATGAAATCGCCGGTTTCGCTGTACATTTCAACCAGAAATAAGACAGGAGACAGATTATGACAGATCAGAATTGTGCTTATTGTATGGAAGGTGACTTAGTTGCCCAGTTCGGCATTAAAATCTGTGAACTTCCATCCTCCAAAGTTTATTTATTTAAAGAACAAAGCCATAAAGGACGTGTGATCGTTGCCCATAAGAAACACGTCAGTGAGATTGTAGAGTTGACTGCCGAAGAACGCGCTGCTTACATGGAAGATATCAACCATGTAGCAGAGGCTCTTCACAAGGCATTCCATCCTCAGAAGATCAACTATGGTGCCTACGGTGACACCGGACATCATCTTCACTTCCATCTTGTACCAAAATACACAGATGGCTATGAATGGGGTGGCGTTTTTGCCATGAATCCGGGTGAAAAATTCCTGTCAGATGCAGAATATGCTTCCCTGATTGAAGAAATCCGCAAGTATTTATAACCAGAGTTTAACTTATGAACTGCCGCTTGCAGGTGGTGTTACGGATTTCCAGAGCTACTGTATTGCATGCATAACAACTTTATAAAATAAAAAATAGAACTGTTTGTTTTCAGGAGCGCTTCCGCTTGTTGTCGCTGGCAGCGGTACTAAGAAAGCATCCATCGTGATTTCAAAATCCAATTACATTGTCTTTTGAAATCGCAATGTCTGCTTTCTAAGGACCGGCCGCTCCCAAAATCCTGAAAACAAATCAGTTCTATTTTTTATTAAGCCAAGACTGTGTGGCATGCAATATCCAGATTGTGAAAATCCGTCAATCCAGAATACGAGCGGCAGAACCCAAAGATGAAACTCCGAGAGTTCCATAACGTAAATTGCAGATTTTGTGGTGCGATTCATGATGTTGATTGGGCAAATATAAGCGTCCTCTCACAAGTCATTCACAGCGTAAATGAAAGAAAAACGGTACAGACAAATATGATTTCCTTTGTGAGCCATGGAGATAAGACTCTTTAGAGGCTTATCGGAATGCCCGGCGAACAGGAACATCATATTTCGTCTGTACCGTTTTTCTTTTCATAAACCGATAAAATCACGACTTGCGAGAGGACGCTTATATCTGCCCCCTCACAGCCTATAAAAGCACCACAAAATCTGCTGCTCTATGGTAAGTTAAACTCCGGTTTATTTCACAAGCTGCTCTGCGTAATCGAGAGCATCAACAATGTTTTCATGGAAATTTTCTTTTCCGATAAGTTCCACAAACCCATCTTTTTCCATAACATGCATAGGCTGTTCATTTACGTGTGAGAATACCAGTGTGATATTTTTGCGTTTTGCACGGTCGGCGAGTTCGTGTAAGGAATGCATAGCACTTGCATCGATTGCAGGAACACTTCTCATACGGATGACAACAACCTTGGTGTGGTGATGGCTGTTGATATTTACAATCTGGTCGGCAGCAGCAAAGAACATTGGACCACAGATTTCAAATACGCTGATTGAGTGTGGAATATCACGGAGTTTTTCTGCCTCACCCGGAGTGATGTCAGGGGAGTCGGTGTATTTCCATGCTTTGATATCGGCGGTTTCCGCCATACGTTTCATAAATAATAATGCAGCAAGTACAACACCGATTTCAATTGCAACTACCAGATCAAAAAATACCGTTAAGAAAAAGGTCGCAACTAGAACGATGATGTCACTCTTTGGTGCAGTTTTGCAAAGGCGGAAGAAAGAAGTCCAGTCCGCCATATTTGCGGCAACCACAAGAAGAACAGCGGCTAAAGTGGTCATTGGGATCAATGCAGCAAGCGGCATCAAAACCAGAAGAATGATCGTTAAGGTGATACAGTGCACAATACCGGCAATTGGAGTACGGCCACCGTTACGGACATTGGCAGCAGTTCTTGCGATTGCGCCAGTGGCAGGAATACCGCCGAAAAGTCCTGAAAAAATATTTCCAAGTCCCTGCCCGATTAGTTCGGCATTAGATTTGTGTGTGTCACCGATCATACCGTCAGATACGACTGCGGAAAGCAGGGATTCAATACCGGCGAGGATGGCAATTGTAAATGCCGGTGAGATCATTTCCTGCACAAGCTTCATGGAAAGAGCAGGTGCATGGAAGGTTGGAAATGCGGAATTTAATTCACCGTAAACACTGCCAATTGTATTTACCGGGAGTTTTGCAAAATATACGATTGCAGTTGTGATAATAATTGCGATCAGGGAACCTGGAATTTTGTCTGTTACTTTTGGCCAGAACAGCATAATGATAATGGCAACAACACCGATGATTGTAGAGGTGAGGTTGATCGTGCTGATATTTTGTACATAAGCAATGACTTTGTTTAAAAACTCGGAAGGAACCGAAGCAATTTCAAGACCGAAGAAATCTTTCAACTGTCCGACAAATAAAGTTACCGCGATACCATAGGTGAAACCGGTAGTAATGGTATAAGGAATGTATTTGATCAGGGAGCCAAAACGGCAGATTCCCATAATCACAAGGATGATTCCTGCAAGGATCGTAGCAACGATCAGTCCGTCAGTTCCGTACTGTTCTACAATTCCGTAGATAATCACAACAAAAGCTGCGGTTGGTCCACCAATCTGGACGCGGCTTCCGCCGAAGAAAGAAATAAAAAATCCGGCGATAATGGCAGTGTAAAGTCCCTGTTCAGGTCCTACACCGGATGCGATTGCTAGTGCGATGGATAGTGGAAGAGCGATGATCGCAACAATGATACCGGAAATAATATCTTTGATGAGCTGCTCTTTGGTGTAACCTTTCATAACATCAAAAAGTTTTGGTCTTAGTTCATTCATGTGATGATTTATCCTTTCAGTAAAAAATATATAAAATAATTATAAAAAAACTATAAACACGCAAGTTAAAATTTTAGCACTGTGCAATACCTATTTCAAGGAAAAACACTTGTTAATTTTTTGACAACTTGTTTTTTAGGCAATACATAAGGGATACAGTTTAATTCCTATTGACATAGTATGAATAGAGGAATATACTGAATATAATGATTTTACAGTGCAAATTTGTTTTTTTAATGACAAATTTTATCGGGAAGGAATATATTATGAAAGTATCAACAAAAGGCAGATATGCATTAAGATTAATGCTGGATCTTGCAGTGAATAATACCGGAGAACCGATTAGTCTGAAAGATATTGCAAGAAGACAGGGGATTTCGGATAAATACTTAGAGCAGATCATCTCTGTTTTGAATAAGGCAAAATACGTGAAGAGCATCCGTGGTGCGCAGGGAGGATACATATTAACCAAAAAGCCTGAGGAATATACAATAGGCATGATTCTCAGACTGACAGAGGGAAGTCTTGCGCCGGTAGCATGCGTGGAAGAAGAGAATACCTGTGAAAAAATCCATGACTGCGCAACAATCCTTGTATGGCAGAAGATGAACGAAGCAATCAATGACGTGGTAGATCATATGACATTGCAGGATCTCGTAGACTATGAGATGAAGGAGTGCTCGGATTATGTAATTTGATTTTTACGATAAAAAACATCAATGAAAGAGATTAAATTTAATCATTTCATTCTCTCTATCACCGTGTTAAGATTACATCAGATTTGTTGATGTATTTTATGCAAAGAAAGAATTGCGGTAATGCTTCCAGAGATTTGTACATTTATTGTGCAGATGATCAGAACATAAGGTTCTTTCTTTGTGATAAATGAAACGATGAAGAGAAGCAAATATTTAATATGACATATAAGATGCCGCATTAGTTTTGCCTCTATGATTCGGATGAATCGTAGAGGTTTTTTGCTGGGTTTTAATAAGGAAAGGAAATTTGAAAATGAAAAACGTGAACAAATATGAGAGACAATATTTTATGCCGCCGGTCTGTGAGTACGACTGGGCAAAAAAAGACCATATTGAAAAAGCACCTGTCTGGTGTTCCGTTGATCTGCGTGATGGAAATCAGGCTTTGATCGAGCCGATGAGTCTGGACGAAAAACTTGAATTTTTCCAGATGTTAGTGGATATCGGATTCAAGGAAATTGAGGTCGGTTTCCCGGCAGCTTCTGAGACAGAATTTATTTTCATGAGAACATTAATCGAGCGTGATATGATCCCGGATGATGTGACCGTACAGGTTTTGACACAGGCGAGAGAACATATTATTAAGAAAACATTTGAGGCGGTCAAGGGTGCGCCGCATGCAGTCATTCACCTTTACAATTCTACTTCTGTGGCACAGCGCGAACAGGTATTTAAAAAGAGCAAAGAGCAGATCAAACAGCTTGCAGTCGATGGCGCAGAATTGCTGAAAAAACTGGCAGACGAGACAGAGGGGGATTTCTCTTTCGAGTACAGTCCTGAAAGTTTCCACGGCACAGAAGTGGATTATGCAGTGGAAGTATGTAATGCGGTACTTGATGTATGGCAGCCATCTGCACAGAATAAGGCGATCATCAACATTCCGGCTACTGTAGAAACAGCAATGCCGCATGTGTTCGCAACCCAGATCGAGTATGTAAGTAAAAATTTGAAATATCGTGACAATGTTGTTTTAAGCCTTCATCCACACAACGACAGAGGATGCGGTGTCAGCGATGCAGAGCTTGGACTGCTTGCGGGAGCAGACCGAATCGAGGGAACATTATTTGGAAACGGAGAGCGTACCGGTAACGTGGATATCATCACAGTCGCAATGAACATGTATTCCTATGGAATTGATCCGCAGCTCGATTTTTCCAATATGCCACATATCCGCGAAGTGTATGAGCGTCTGACCAGAATGCAGGTAAATGACCGTCAGCCGTATGCTGGTAATCTGGTATTCTCTGCATTTTCCGGTTCTCATCAGGATGCGATCGCCAAAGGTATGGCGTGGAGAGAAGAGAAGAAGCTTAACACATGGACAGTTCCATATCTTCCAATCGATCCGGTGGATGTTGGCAGAACGTACGATTCCGATGTTATTCGTATCAACAGCCAGTCCGGTAAGGGTGGAATCAGTTACATACTGAAACAGAACTTTTCTATTTCCGTGCCGGAGAAGATGCGCGAGGAAGTTGGTTACGCTGTGAAACAGGTATCCGACGAGGAACACAAAGAGTTATCTCCACAGTGGGTTTACGAGATTTTCGAGGACAATTACATTCATTATACTCCATACTTCCAGATTTCCGAGTGTCATTTCCGTCAGGATGATGGCATTATGGCAGAGGCAACGATTCAGTATGGAGAGAAAAAGACGATTGTAGATGCCAATGGTAATGGACGTCTGGATGCGATCAGTAACACGATTAAGCAGTATTTTGGAATTACTTATGAACTGTCCACTTATGAGGAGCATGCATTGTCCCACGGTTCCTCCTCCAAGGCGATGGCTTATGTTGGTATCACCCACGATGGAAAGAATTACTGGGGCGCAGGCATGGATGAGGATATCATCAAAGCGTCTATCCATGCGCTTGTGGTAGCGGTCAACAAGCTGCCGGAGATGACCAAAGATGACAATCATCAGGATGACCGTCTGGTTTCCATGTTAAATTATATCCAGACAAATTATCAGACTGTAACATTAGAGAATATGGCAGAACAGTTCCATCTGTCAGAACCATACATTTCCAAATATATTAAAGATAAATCCGGTAAAACATTTGGAGAACACGTTGCACACACCAGAATGAAACGTGCCAAGACGTTGTTGAAAAATGGCAACATGACAGTTGAGAATATTTCCTATGCGGTTGGTTATCAGAATGTGGAGCATTTTAACAGAACCTTTAAGAAAACATTTGAGATGACACCACTGCAGTACCGGAATTTAAGTAGAGAGTAAACCAGAGTTTAGGTTTTGAACTGCCGCTTGTAGGTGGTGTTACGGATTTTCGTAGGTTATGTTAATTGCATGCCTATAAAGTATTTATAAACATAAAAAATAGAACTGTTTGTTTTCAGGAACGCTTCCGCTTGTTGTCGCTGGCAGCGGTACTAAGAAAGCATCCATCGTGATTTC
>ERZ773157.1455-NODE-1455-length-22139-cov-3.083409_pt1 | contig 22139 bp, 13 predicted proteins | sample MGYA00511480_ERZ773157 | MGnify/ENA primary metagenome ERZ773157 (study PRJEB29015, sample SAMEA2737863) | human gut metagenome | biome: human gut; feature: human-associated habitat; material: faeces | place: China | collected 2012 ... | reverse complement strand
AGTAGGGACCGCGCTCCCACACGTCGCCGTCGCCTCCGAGCCAGCCGTTGCGCGGGCCCATCACCTCGGGGTAGACCGAATCGAGGTGCCCCGTCAGCCCGTCGGCCTGACGCTGCAACTGGTCGCGGAGCCACCCTTCGGCGCGGATGGCGCCCAGCGGAAGTTTCACGAAGGGCTTTTCGCGCAGCGGGGCGCGGTTGTTGGCATAGGGTGCCGCGGCCGTCGCGGCGGTCGTTGCCAGGAGCAGGCCTGCCAGCAGCAGGCTTGCCAGGAGCAGGTGGATAAGTTTTTTCATACGTACGGTTTTGGTTAGCCGGGACAAAATTAACGAAATTCCCGGCTGCGGGGTGTATGCAAACGTGCAAATTCAGTATGCATCGGCGGGCGCGGTTTGTTATCTCCCTCTTTTTTGCTACCTTTGCCCAGTATCACCAATGTGAAGCAAGGCTGAAATGGAGCTATCGAAAGAGCGTATCGAATCCCTCAGGGAACTTCTCGCCCCGGCAAACCGTAAGATCGTGATTGTCGCCCATACCAATCCCGACGGCGATGCCGTGGGTTCTTCGCTCGCCTGGGCCGAGGTGCTGCGGGGAATGGGACACGAGGTAACGTGCATCGTCCCGAACAAATACCCCTATTTTCTCGACTGGATGCCGGGTATCGGCCAGGTCGTGGTCTTCAAGAACGACACCGCGGGCGATGCCGTGCGCGCCATCGCCGAGGCCGACCTGCTCTTCTGCCTCGACTTCAACGCCGTGTCGCGGCTCGAAATCCTGAGCGATACGATCGAGGCCAACACCACGGCGCGCCGCGTGCTGATCGACCACCACCTTTCGCCCGACGGGCATTTCGACCTCTCGTTCTCGTATCCCGATTCGTCGAGCACCTGTTTCCTCGTATACAGTATCATCGAAGCGCTGTTCGGCACCGATGCCATTACGCGGCAGATGGCCGAGGCGCTCTACGTGGGCATCATGACCGACACGGGCAACTTCGCCTACTCGTTCCTCACGCCGGAGCTGTTCCGCGCCGTGGCGGTGCTGGTCGAGAAGGGCATCAGCATCCCCGAGATACACAACAACGTCTATAACGCCTATACCGAAGGCCGCGCACGATTGTTCGGCTATGTCATCAACCGCAAGATGGAGATCATCCAGGACGGGACGGTGGCCTATATGTCGCTGATGGAGAACGAAATGCGCCGTTTCCAGTTCCAGCAGGGCGACAGCGAGGGTTTCGTGAACTACGCGCTGACGATCAAGAAGATGAAGATGTCGGCCATGTTCCTGGCCCACCGCAAGTTCATCCGCGTGAGTTTACGTTCGCGCGGAGATGTCGACGTCAACCTCTTCGCCCGCAAGTACTTCAACGGCGGCGGCCACAAGAATGCCGCGGGAGGTAAATCGTTCGTTTCGATGCAGGAGACTATCGACCACTATATCAAGTCGGTAAAGGAGTTCGCCCAAGACGGGCATCTGGGTTGAGGACGCTATGGCTGGTGGCCTTGCGCCGATAACCTACGAAAGTTATGGACGATTTCCGACTTAAAGTTTTTATCACCGCAGCCCGGACGCTCAGTTTCACCCGGACTGCCGAGCAGCTGTTCATTTCCCAGCCCGCCGTCAGCAAGCATGTCGGTGAGCTCGAATCCCGTTATAAGACGCAACTCTTCGTCCGCCGCGGCAGCCGCCTGGAGCTGACCCCGGCCGGTGAAACCCTGCTGACCTGCGCCGAACGGCTGGCCGGCGACTACCGCCGCATGGAGTATGAGATGAGCCTCTGCGCGAGTGCGGTCGAGGGCGAACTGCGCCTCGGTGCCAGCACGACCATCGCCCAATACCTCCTGCCGCCGATCCTCGCCCGCTTCACCACGCGTTTCCCAGGCGTGCGGGTCTCGATGATGTCGGGTAACAGCGACCAGGTCGAACAGGCACTGTGCGGGCGCAGCATCGACCTGGGGATGGTCGAGAGCCTCAGCCGCCGGCAGGGGTTGCACTATACGCTCTTCGCGCCCGACGAACTGGTGTTGGTCGCACGTACGGGCGGCCCCTATGCGCGGACGGATGCCGTGACGCCCGACCGTTTACGGCAGATTCCCCTCGTGCTGCGCGAGGGCGGGTCGGGGACGCTCGAAGTCATCAAGACGGCACTCGGCAAGGCCGGGATCCGCATCCCGGAACTGAACGTGGTGATGCGCCTCGGTTCGACCGAGGGGATCAAGGCATTCGTGCGCAACAGCGACGCCATGGCCATCCTGTCGGTGATTTCGGTCGTGGACGAGCTGCGCAGCGGTACGCTGCGTATCGTCGATGTCGACTCCCTGGCGCTCACGCGCGACTTCGTGTTCGTGCATCCCGAGGCCGAACCTGCCCGGCTTGTCCGGCAGTTCGTCGATTTCGCCCGGGCCGACCGCTGACCCGGCGGGCATCCCGTATCCCGCATTCCGTTCTCGTTCCCGTTCCCGTTTCTGCGCATCGCTGTACGGCTGCGGCTTTCATTATAACTATATGTTATGTAGGATAACCGGTTCTTGTTCCATATCCCGCCAAAAGATGCGATCTTTGCCGGCGAAACAAAGGAAAAGTTATAACGGCTTCTTAAAAACACGAAGGATATGTTGAAAAAAGGTAACAGGGCGAATACCCTGCACGGGATTCTGCTGATCGTCCTGTTCTCGTTCGCGGCATTCTACATCGCCGGGTTCCCCCTCGTAAAGAAACTTTCGTTCAGCCCGCTGATCGTCGGCATCGTGCTGGGCATGCTCTATGCCAACAGCCTGCGCAACAAACTGCCCGAAACGTGGGTGCCCGGCATCAGGTTCTGTACCAAGCAGGTGCTGCGCTGGGGCATCATCCTCTACGGGTTCCGCCTGACGCTCTCCGAGGTGGCGGCTGTGGGCATCCCGGCCGTCGCGGTCGACCTGGTCGTCGTGACGGTCACGATCCTGGGCGGCATCCTGCTGGGACGCCTGCTGAAGATCGACCGCGACACGGCGCTGATGACCTCGACGGGCAGTGCCATCTGCGGCGCGGCGGCCGTGCTGGGTGCCGAGCCGGTCGTGAAATGCGAGGGGTACAAAACCGCCATTGCCGTCTCCACGGTCGTGATTTTCGGCACCCTCTCGATGTTCCTCTACCCCCTGATGTACCGCACGGGGATGCTCGACGGGCTCACGGACACGGGCGTGGCCGTCTATACGGGCAGCACGCTGCACGAGGTGGCCCATGTGGCGGGGGCGGGCAACGCAATGGATCCGACCGATACGCTGGGAATCGCCGGGACGGCCACCATCACCAAGATGATCCGTGTGATGATGCTTGCGCCCGTGCTGGTTATCCTGGGGTTCGTGCTGGCGGGCCGCCGGAAAACCGCCGGAGGGCACAAGGAGAAGAGCAAAATTACCATTCCGTGGTTCGCCTTCGGCTTCATCGCGGTCATCGGCCTCAATTCGCTGCTGCAATACCTGACTGGGGCGGAGAGTGTCCGCGACATTCCGTTGAACAGCGCCATCGAATATGTCGATACGTTCATGCTGACGATGGCCATGACGGCGCTGGGTACGGAAACGAGCATCGACAAGTTCAAACATGCCGGGGCGAAGCCCTTCGTGCTGGCGGGACTGCTGTATGTCTGGCTGGTCGTGGGCGGTTATTTCGTCACCAAATACCTGGTCGGGATCCTGTAACGGGGTTTTCGGCCGGGCGGCTCCCGGAGGGATCCCGTTTTTGCGCCCGGCTCCATTTTATGCCGATATGGCGCCTATCCGCCTGCATCGTCTGCATTGCCGGGGATGCCGGGAAAGAAATCCTGCCGCTGAACGGCCTATGCCGGTCGGAACCGTTGTCTTGCTGGAAGCGATCCGCTTTTTACGCTAAATTCGGCAGAGTGGGGGCTTCGTGCTCCGAATAGCGGAGGACTGCCTCCCGAACGAAGTCCGCAAAACTGCGGGCTTCTTCGTAGGTGATGGCGCCGGGATAACTCATCAGCACCAGCCGGTGGGGTGTGAAGGGCTTGCGGAACGACGGGTGGATGTATTGGTAGGGGTTGGCGACGAACCCCAGCCGCTCGTAGAAGTGCAGGCGGCGGATCGAAATGTCGTCTACGGGCGGGTCGATCTCGAGGATGACGCGCCCGACCTTCCGGCAGAAGGCCGAGAGTGCGGCGGAGCCCATGTTTTGTCCCCGCAGGGCGGGTGAGACGGCCAGGTGCTCGACATAACGGTACCCGTCGGCACCCCAGTGGAAGAGGATGCCGATGAACTCGTCGCCGCGCCAGATGCCGTCGGCTTCGAAATTCGGGTCGCCGAATGCCCGGTCGTAGCCTTCGGCGTTCCAGCGTTCGTTGTAGGGGAACGACTTTTCGTAAAGCTCCCAGGCCTCGGCCCAGCCTTTGTCCGAGCGGGACTTGAAAGGTATGAATTGCAGTGGTCGTGTCATCGTCCGTATTGTTTTGCGCAAAATTACTACAAATTCTGCGCATTACCAATCCGGTTGTGCCGGGAGGGGCGTTCCGTGACATAATGGTAAAAGGGACACCCCGGAGTGGGTGTCCCTTTTACTGCCTTGCGGCGTGAACTTTTTATTACTCCGTTTTCCCTCCGGTGATTTCCTCGGGGATGCCGTCGCAGCGTTCGTAGACCGAAATGTCCGAGCGGTCGTCCTTGGCTGTCCATATCATCTGTGTCTTCGAAAAGTCGGTCACGATGTAGCGGTGCTGCCAGTCGCCTACGCTGTAATCGTAGTTTCCGTAGATGATGGCGCCCAGCTCCTCGTCGGTTTCGATGGCGAAGCGTCCCGTGAGCTTGCGGGCGCCGAAGCTGTCTAAGTTCTGGTACATGACGTACTTCTGGTCTTTGCGGATGAACTCGATGTATACGTAGCTGCCCTCGGCGAGGGGCGCGCCGTTCCATTGGGCGAGCTGCCACGTGCCGGCGAGGTTGTTGGGCGTGACATCCAGGGGGGCTACATACGACTTGTCGTCATCGCAGGCGCAGAAGGCCGTCGCGATAAGTGCAAGGAGCGTAAATCTAAAAATTGTTTTCATATTACTCGTTTTTGTCTGTTTCTTACTCTGTTTCTTCGAACCGGATTTGCAGCGTGCGCCCGCTCGGCGGAACATCGGGCCCTTCGAGGATCAGGGGCAGCTGCACAGGTGGCCTGCGCGTTGCCTGCGCGGGGTCGAACCCGATGACCAGGTCGCCTTTGGCGCCCGGGGCGAGGGTTGCGGGCTCGCACCGGAAGGTGATCCCCGGGGGGAGCAGGTGCTCGTCGCAGCGTGGCCGCATGGCTTTGCCGCCCGTGTTCAGGCATTCGATGCGCTCGTTCTGCAACCTTTCCGGGGCGAGGCGCACGGACTGCTGTTTGAGCCGCAGCGCACCCATTGCATAGGGGTAGTCGCCGTCCGTGCGTTCCGAGGCTATGACCGTGCCCGTGAGGTGCAGGATGGCCGTCGGCATCTTGTCCGAGAGCTGCGTATAGACGAAGATCCGCCTGTCGAAGCTCCCCGGGTGTCCCTTCGGGTGGTAGGTGACCGTCACCGTGCCTTCGCCGCCCGCGCGGACGGGCTGCCGGCCGTAGGTGGCCGCGGCGCAGCCGCAGGTGGTCTGCACGCGGGTGATGACGAGCGGTGCCGTCCCTGCGTTATGCCATTTGAACGTGTAGCCCGGCGGCGTGTCGTCCTCGCCGATATGCCCTGCGTCGATCTGCGTGCGTTCGAAGCGCATCGCTTCGGCCCCGGCGGCCGTGGCGGGGTGCGCCAGGCTGTCGAGTTTGGCACGGGGGACGATGCGGATCTGTCCGCAGAGCGGTGTGGCGGCGGTAACCGCCCACAACGCCCCGCAGCAGAAGAGCATACGTGCTATCGTCGTTCCGCAGCGCATCGTTCGTTAAAGCCAGCCGTTACCGTTTGCGGATTTACGCACCGTGATGTTGAAATTGTGCGTCTCGCCCTTGCTCGAAGTGATGCTTGCCCTGGTCGTACCGGCCTTCAGCCCCTTGACCGTCAGTTTCGCACCCTCCATCGACGCCGTGGCGACCGCCGTGTCGGCGATGCTGACCGTGTAGGTCAGCGTTTCGCCGCCGAGGAAGTAGTTGGCCGGGATGGCCTTCACCTCCTTGCCCAGCGAGATGTAGAGGTTCGGGAACGAAACCTGCTTGCCGTTGCCGGAGACCGCATTGAGCAGCCTGGCCGCATTGACCTGGCCCGTGCCCATCTGGTTGCGGTAGTTGGCCAGCGTCAGCTGCATGGGCTGGTTCAGGCCGACGTCGGCGACGTAGCGGTAGTAGTTTTTCAGGCCGGTCATGTAGGAGTCGATCGGCGTGGTGGTTTGGTAGAGCAGTGCCTTGAACTCGTCGGCCGTGAAGTGGCGGCGGAGCTGTGCGGCGTACGAGAGCCCGAGCGCGGCGACGCCCGAAACGTGGGGGCAGGCCATTGAGGTGCCTTCCATGTAACCGTAGCCCGTTTCGCTGATGTCGTAGGGCAGCGTGGAGAGCACGCAACCGATCTCGCCGCGTTTGTGGTTGTCGTCGAAGTACTCGTAATAGTAGTCCTGATCGCCGCCCGGGGCTGCGATCGTCGTGCCGGGGCCGTAGTTGGTGTAGACGGCGGGCGTATAGTCGGCAGCCGTGGCAGATACCGAGATGCACGCTTCGGCAGCGCCCGGGAACCCGGCCTGCGGGGCGCTCTCGTTGCCGCCTGCGAAGATGGCCAGGCCGCCTTCGATCGGGCCGTTGGGCGACCCGGCGTTATGCAGGAAGTAGTCGAGGGCGTCCTTTTCCAGCGGGGCGTTCGTCGCCCACTCCTCTTCGTCCTTGAAGCCCGGCGTCCCCCATTCGTAGCTGTTGGCACTGCCCGAAACATAGCCCCAGCTGCACTGCAGGATGACGGCGCCGTTGTCGGCCGCGTATTTGATGGCTCGGACGGTCGCCAGCGAGTTGCTGACCGTGTTGCCCGAGAATATCTGGCAGCTCATGATCTTCACGCCCGGGATGTCGCCGTTGCCGCCGGCGATCGAGCTGATACCGATGCCGTTGTTGTTCTGCGCGGCGATTACGCCCGCTACGTGCGTGCCGTGCCCCGTGTCGTTGATGTCATCCCATGAGATGACGCCCGTCTCGAATACGAAATTGTAGCCGTAGACGTCGCCTTTGTAGCCGTTGCCGTCGTTGTCCTGCTTCGAGCGGTAAACCTCGCCTTCGTTGACCCACATGCTGTTCTTCAGGTCGGGGTGTTCGACCATGACGCCTTCGTCGAGCACGGCGACGATGATCGACTTGTCGCCCGTCGAGGATTTCCACGCCTCTTCGCACTGCACGTCGGCATCGACGATCGACTTCTCGCCGAACAGGTTGCCGCGGTTGATCAGGTGCCACTGCATCGGCAGCAGCTCGTCGTTGAAGGGATAGCCCGTATCCCCGGCGGCACGGGTCGCACGCTGCATGGCGGCGAGGGCCTCGCGGGTGAGAGGCATCGCCTTCTTGCCGGCGTTGTAGGCACGGCGGATCGTGCGGTTGAGGTTCACGTGCTGGACTTCGCCCAGGGCCGAAAGTTTCTCGGCGACCTGCTCGGCGGAGTAGTCGTCGCCGAAGCGTACGACGTACCACAGGTGCAGCTCCGATTCGCGGGTGCGCTCCTCGTTGCGGCCGTCTACGGGGAAGACGCGCTCGATCTGGTAGCCGCCCACGATATCGAGTACCTCGTCGACCGAAAGGATGCCCGAGCGGGTGGCGGGGCCGCCGCTGCGGGTCGCTGCGGCCGTCTTGTCGAGTATCTTGCTCACGTAAGGCGAAAATTTGACGAGTATCTCCCCCGACTTGTGCTCGACAGGGGTGTCCTGTCCGGTGCCGGGCGTCGGGAGCTCCTCGTTGGTGCAGGCGGTAAATGCCAGGAATGCAATGGCAAAAATGCCGTATAAATAGTTTTTCATCGTCTTGATTATTTGGTCGTATCCTCGTCTTCCTCTTCTGCGCCGGGGTCTTTCTTGTACCCCTCGTAGAATTCGTAGTAATAGTTCAGGTTGGCGGGTTCGTTGCCGAATCCGGCCGATGCGCCCGTCGCGTCCTTACCTTCCTGCGTGAACACGAGCTGGAAGGGTGACCACCAGTCGAGGGCGGGGTGGTAGAGCAGCCAGTCGGGCAGTTCGCCGGTCAGGCGGTTGAGGTTGATGGCGAAACGCTTGGTGTGCGGCATCACCTTCGGGGTTCCGATCAGCGCACGGGGCAGCGTGTCGGCGTCGATGATGTCCTGTTCGGTGTATTTCTCCCAGTCGTCCATCTTGGGCAGCGGGCCCTGCAGGTAGTTGACCGATAGTTGCAGCGTGTCGAGATCCCATTCGATCATGCGGCGCGGGAATCCTTCTTCATCGACGAGGCCGCCGTAGTTGGTTTCGACGGTGTTGCTCAGGTCATAGATATTCCTGCGCGTGTTGGCGCCCATGAGCAGTGTCCGCAGTTTCGGGAAGTTGGTCGGATTGATCTCGTCGGGAATCTTCTGGAAGTTGTTGCTGCTCAGGTCGAGGAACTCGAGGTTCTTGAGCGCCGTGAAGTTCTTGTCCAGCGAAACCAGCCCGTAGGCGGCGATGGTGAGGCGTTTGAGCTGGGTGAGCTTGGTGATGTGCTCGCCGGTGGTGAGGTCTTTCAGGAAGGCGTTGACGTTGCTGTAGAAGTTCAGTTCGTCGGCGGCCGTCAGGTACTGCACCTCGAAAGGCAGCTCCTCCTTGGTGTTGAACATGAAGAACCGGGCGTATTTCACGCGGCCGTTCTTCTCGGGCGTGTATCCCGCCATGCCCTCCTCCCAGAGGGTGACGTCGTCCCAGTTGTCCATGTGCTCGCCGTTCTCCCACGAGCTGTTGGTTCCGAGCGTGCGTGCGATGGCCAGCAGGGCGATCGAGTCGCCGCTGCGGGTGTTCTCCTCGATGGGTTCGGCGGCGCCCTGCGTGACGAGCAGGTTGTCCTGGCGGGCGAGTTCCACCTCGCGCTTGGGCTTGAACACCACGTCGGCGATACGCTCGTTGGGCTGGGAGTTGATGCTCCAGTTGAAGCGTACGGTCACCTCGCGCGGGCGGATGCCGCGGTCGAGTTCGACCTTATAGCTGTCGTATTTGAGCCAGCTTTCGGCCGAGGCGGGGACTTCGACGGCGAAGTCGACGTTGGTCTTGACCTTCACGTCGAAATGACGGGTGCCGAAGGCCGAGAAATTGGCTACGGAAACCTCTTTCTCCCCGAGCGTGATGGCGTAGTCGAAGCCCTGCTGGTCGATGGTGATCTCGTTCTTGTCCCAGGTGTTCTGCTCCTGGATGCGTACCACGCCGCGGCGGGGCGAGTCGGTCAGCGCCGAGTCGATGAGTATCCTGCACTCGGTGGTGCCGCGGCCGTTGGCCGGCGAAATGGAAATCCACGGCTCATCGGTGGTGGCGACCCAGTCCCCCGATGCCGATACTTTGATCTTGTGGCTTCCCCCTGCGGCTTCGGCTTTGATGGCGTCGCTGTCGAGCCCGAACGCGATGTTCTTGTCGGCGTCGGAGCAACTGCATAATGCGATCGAGCAGAGGATGACCGGTATGTAATTCTTTATTTTCATTGTCGTTTCTCCTTAGGTGTTATTCGAGCATTTTGTCGCAGTTCAGGATGTTCTGGGTCTTGTCGTAGATCAGGTTGTAGACCCCCTGCTGCCAGTAGTAGCAGATGGCCGAGGCATCGAACGTGATGTTGGGGTTGTCGCTGATGTCGAGGTGGTAGATCAGGTAGGAGATCGTGTCCTCGATCTTGCGCAGGTCGTTCGAACCGATGTAGAACCCGCGCAGGCCCGTGTGCTGGTAGAGCCCCGTGGGCCATTCGCGCAGGCAGCGCTTACCCTCGGCATCGCGCTGGCCGCGGATGGCGTAGACGGTCAGCCCGGCGCAGTTGAGCGGCCCGAACGGGAACTTGTCGAACGAGTTGTACGATATATCCAGCCCGTAAAGGGAGGGCAGCTGCTCGGCCGTGAAATCCTTGGACAGGGCCTTCAGTTTGTTGTAGGTCAGGTCGAGCGATATGAGCGCCGTCGAGTTCTTGCCGCTGAAGCTGCCTTCGGGGATTTCGTCGATGCTGCAACCGCGCAGGATGATGTAGGAAACCAGCGAATTGGTCGTGCCGAGGCATTTGGGGAACTTCGTCAGCCCGGGGTTGGCCGCCAGCGAGAAGGTCTCCACCCGCAGGCCCTTGTATTTGCCCTCCTCTTCGCCTTCGAAGCCGTCGATCTCGTTGTAGGAGAAATCCACCGATTTCATGACGTACTTGGACTTGGCAGAGAAGATGTTGGGAACTTTCTTGAGCTTGTTGTAGGTCACCGAGAAGGTCTCCGTGTCGTCCGTACCGCAGAAGATGCCGTCGCTGTTGGCCGGGAGCGACGTGATGTTGTTGTGGTCGAGGTAGAGCTGCATGGGTGCGACCTCTTTGCCCAGCGGGTGGAGCGTTTCGATCTGGTTCTTGGACAGGTCGAGCAGGCTGATCTTCTTCAGGTTGCTGAACGACTCGGGTATCTCCCTGAGGTTGTTGTTGGTCGCATAGAGGATCTGGAGCTTCTCCTTCGACGGGCCGTTGGCGATGGCGTCGAGCCCCTTGTACAGCTCTTCGGCCGACCACTGGGCATTGTTGGAGATGTTGACCGAAACGAGCTCGGGCATCTGCGCGATCTCCACCGGGAAGCGGGTCATCTTCGGGCAGTTGTAGATCTCCAGGTCGGTCAGCGACTTGAGGTTGGCCACTTCGGCGGGTATCTCCTCCAGTTCGCCGTTGGCGATGTTGAGGTACTCGAGCTTTTCGAGTTTGCCGATGGCCGGGTCGATCGACTTGAGCCCGTTGGTGAGCTTGCCGTGAACGACGTCGTAGGGACGGATATTGTTCTGGAGGCCGGTTTTGCGGTCGATGATCTGATCCTCGGTGAAATTCTTGTAGAGCGACGTGGCCGGGATCGAGATGCCGTGCTCGGCAAGGGCCCGGGCGATCGGCTCGGACGTCTGGGTCGGGATATGGATCAGCGAGAGGAACTCCTTGTGGCGCTCCATGCGGGTGCGGTTGCGCTCGGAGAGGCTCTTGTCGTGTGCCAGCGAGGGGTCGTATTCGAGCAGGTTGCCGTCGTTGTGCGTACCCAGATACAGCTCGACGAGCTCCGAGAGCTGGCCGATGGCTGCCGGCAGGTGCCCGCGGAAGCCGAACTCGCCGATGGTGATCTTCGCCACGCGGCCGTTGGAATGCACCTCCACGCCCGGCTGGTTGCCCCACAGGTCGGGATCCTTATTGAAATCCCAGTTGGCGCCGGTGGCATAGTTCTCGCCCCTGTAAGACCAGTGCTCCCCGTCGAGCGCCTTCCAGATTTCGTAAAGCGCGTAGTAGTCGCGGATGTACTCGTCGGCCTCGTAGAGCGTGACGCCGACCTTGGCCTCGGTGGTCTTGTTGTCCTCGATGGTGAAATCCAGGTTCTTGGGGCGCTTGTTGGTCTCCAGCAGGACTTTATTCTTGTCGTAGGCCTGGTATCTCTCCAGGCTGTAATCGCCCGCCTTGAGCGAGAGCAGCGTGTCGCATTCGAGCGAGGAGGTCTGGTAGCCGTCCTCGATGTCCTCGGGGGCCCCGTCCTCGCGGTCGTCCTTGAAGTGGATCGAGAACTTCGCGGGGAGTTTTTCGAACGTGGTGAGCTCGTTGGTCGTCTTATGTTTTACGGTCAGGTCGAGGAACGCGATCTCGTCGAAGGTATACTGCCGTTCGGCGGCACGCGTCACCACGGGCGTCTCGGTGAAGTCCGACAAGTCCTTGGAGATCGAGAAACGTACCGTGCCGCGCGGCTCCACGTCGACCGTCAGGTCGTGCGAAACGAGGCCGCCGGGCACGATGTCGAGCCTCTCTTCGCCCGGCATGCCGTTGTAGATCAGTTCGTCGTCGGCATTGAAAAGCGAGAAGGTGATGAGCTGGTATTGTCCTGCCAGCAGCCGGAGCTTCTCGCTGCGCAGCCCGAATTCGGCGCTCTCCTTGTCGGGGGCCGAGAGCGTCAGCGACTGGGTGATGGTCGTGCCGTCGTAATAGAGCGAGACCTGCACCTTGCTGGCTTCGGAAAGGTAGTCGAGCTGGGGTTTCTGGGCCCGGCTCACGGCGTCGTAGGACGCCTCCTTGTGTAGTTTGAACTGAACGTATCCGTAATCGCGGTCGCGGTTGTCGATGCCGTCGTCGTCGGAGCATCCGCCGAGGAAGGCCGTGGCCAGTGCGAGGAGTGCCGCTACGGAAAATTTAAAAAGTTTCATATCTAAAAACCTGGTCTGTATGTTCTCCATAAATTGTAGTCGTATCGAACAGGGCCCCTGCCCCTTCGGAGAGGGGCCCTGAATCATTGGGGTCAGATGTTGAGCGTGCAGATAATCACCATTACCACGTTCCAGTTGGCTCCGTAGAGGAACATGACGCCCTCCGCGGCGGTCTGAGAGTCCATGTTGACGTAGATCTGGGTCGGGCCGTAGGATTCGGCCGTAAGCCAGCTTTCCGCATCGCCCTGGGCCATGAAGCTCGAGTAGGTCGGGACGTTCATCGCGGCGTTCGTGGTTTCTCCCTCGTAGGTCAGGTGATAGATCGGGGCGCCGTACTCCGCATACTGTTCATAGTATTCGCCCGAGGTGATCTCTTCGAGGGTTGCGCCGGTGACGTATTCGGGATATGCGAACCCGATGTCCGTGCCGCCGATGTCCGCATTGGGATCGTAGAGGCAGTTGACGGCCGCGATGTTGCCCTCGGCATCGTAGAAGACGATGTAGCCTTCGTCCTCGCGGTCCATGTCGATGATGGCCCCGCCTTCGACGCGACGTACCGAGAGCCAGTTCTCCTCGTCCGACAGCGGCTGGCAGTCGGCGTCGTAGCATTTATAGCCGGTGAAGTCGCGTTCGAATGTCAGCGTGGCTTCGGGGTCGTTCGACCAGGCCTTGGTGTAGGTCAGTTTGTAGGCGTCGTCGACTTCGAGCTCGCGGAGCGACCAGTGGGTCGAGGGGAGTTTCTCGAACATGGTGCCGATCTCCGCCATGCCGTCGGGGTTGGCAGCCTGGATCGGGCCGGGGCTGGCCAGCTGCGTCAGCGTAGCGAAGACGTAGGGCTGGAACTCTTCCTTGATGTCGTAGTCGAAGAGTTCGTTGGGGTCTTCTACGGCCAGCGATGCCGGGAGTATGATGATCCGTGCCGTGCGGGCGTCGCCCTGGTTGACCTGCGTGCCGATGGTGAAGCCCCTGTCCATGATCACCAGGTCGTCGTCCCAGGCATTCTCCGTGACCGTGACCCATTTGGTGTCGGCTTCGTCGCCGCTCAGGCTGGTATTGCCCCAACGATCCGTGACTTCGGCGATGACGTAGATCCTCGCACCCCTGATGCCCTTGACCGAACCGCGTGCGGCGCCGGGCGACCAGTCGCCGTTCATGCTGTTGTAGATCTCGGCTGCGGCGTTGAATTTGAGTTCCTTGTCGAGCGTGACGTCGAAAATGTCGCGGCAGGAGGGAATCGTGATCGGAATCTCGACCTTCGCGTCGAGGTTGCTCTTGTCGATGAACACCAGTTTGTCCTGCGCTCCGTCGAGCGGATAGGCCGACGGGTTGCCCTGGATGCGGATCTCGACTTTCGTGCCGGGCTGCCCGACCGTCACCGACGGGGTGGATACCCATTCCGGCATCCGGTTGATCGCCCACTCGTAATTGGCTTCGACCAGGATCGGCATCGAGAAGTCGGTGCGCCCCTCGGGCCAGGTCAGGTCGATGCTTTGGGCTTCCCCTTCGTTATAGGAGTAGGTGAGGCCGGTTTCGCTGTCGCCGTATTCGAAGTCGCCGTACTGGTCGAGCTTGCATGTGCGGAGGCTGAAGCCGCGTTCGAGCGTACCGCGTGTGATCGTGGCGATGACCTTGCTTTGGCCTCCCATCTTCAGAGTTACCTCGCAGACACGCGTGTCGTCGAACTCATCGAGCTCGGCCACGCCGATTACGATCCGCGATGCACCCGCACTGCCGCGCAGCGTCCAGACTTTCTGTGTTTCGTCCTGTATCCAGAACCATGCGGCGGTGGCCGTCGGGACGCTCACCTCCCAGTTCTGGTTGGGCTCTATCTCGAGCGTGTAGGTGCCGCCGGCTTCGATGGTCGCTGAAACCGCCTCGGGGAAGTTGGGGCTGGGAAGCTTCGTATCCTCATCCGAATCGGAACACGAAGCGGCCGCCAGACATGCTCCGGCGAGCAGCGACATCACCAAGTGTAAATAATGTCTTTTCATATTTCGTTTCTTTATTTACGTTATGATTTAGAGCGATCCGGACGCCGTGACGCCTCCCGGGAGCATGCCTTCTTCCCGCTGGAGCCGTTCGGCCTCCTCGTCGCTGACCCATTCGATGATGTTGTAGAAATGGCCTACCAGACCCATATTCACGCCCATGTCCTCGACATGCACCTTGATCCACAGGGCCACGAAATGCTGGCAGCTGTTGAAATAGGAGTCGTAGAGCGGGCTGTTGGTGACGAGGATCTTGTTGTCGCCGAGGATCTGGCCGAAGACCGAAGCCTCGTCGGCCAGCACCTGGTTCTTGTCCATGGTCACCAGCGGTTCGATGGGGTCGCCCGGGTCGAGGCGGATCGTGACGTCGTAGCCCGAGAAGAGCCAGTCGTGCAGGATGATCATGTTCTCTTCGGTGGGGTGCTTCTCGGTGCGGATGAGGCGCTGGATGCTCTTGTTTTCCACGCCGGGGTAGCTGTTGAGGAACGTCGAGGTCACCACGCACCAGCCCGTGAATTCGTTGATGTCGTAGGGGCAGCTTTTCTGCATGACGACCTTCGTCCGGTCGTGGTAGAGATCCCATTTCAGCTGCTCGGGCATGACCAGTTTGAGGATGAAGCCCAGCGAGTCGGTATCTTCGATGTTGTCGTACAACCCGCGCACCTGTACGTCGGCCTTGCGCGAACCGGCCTTTATGGTGATGGTGTTCGACAGGAGGCGGTAGTGCTTCCCCTCGACGGCATTGCTGCCCTGGTCGATGATCTCCACGCCGAATGTGCGGTCGTAATCGCACGCGACGGTCGAGGAGACCGGTACCGAGAAATAGTCTTGGTCTTGGAGTACGGCGTAGGTCGCCAGGGTGTCGGCGAACAGCACGTACTCCGCATCGGAGTAGGTCTTATATTCCTCCTTGCAACCCGTTGCGAGGGCGGCCAGGAGTCCCGTTGCAAACAAAACCGTGATAATTCGTTTCATTGTCTCTCTTCTATTCGTTGTTGCTATCTGTTGCTTTCGTTCGGGAGTATCTCCGAGCCGGGGGCTTCCAGCTCGTGCTGCGGGATCGGCCATACGAAAAGCGGGTTGTCGGCTTCGATCTTGAGCGAGCTGCCTTCGGCCTGGGAATTGGCCTGCGGCTTACGCTCGAAGCCCTTGTGCCAGCGTTTGAGGTCGTGCAGGCGGAAACCCTCCATGTAGAGTTCGCGCAGGCGCTCGTCGGAGATGGTCTGCAACCAGTTGTCCTTCGTGACGTTGATCGTACCGCCCGATTTGTAGCGCATCTTGCGCAGCGTCGAGAGGTCGTTGCCGGCCTTCGAAAAATCGTTCTTTTGGCAGTAGGCCTCGGCGCGGATCAGGTACTGCTCCGCCAGGCGGAACGGCTTGGGCATCGAGACATGGTAGATCTGGTTGGCGATCAGGTTGCGGTTGCCGTAGTATTTGACCAGCAGCGGCCAGCTCAGCCCGTGGGCATAACCGGTCTCGGTCTGGTAGAAGTAGCCCGAATAGCGCAGGTCGGCATCGTCGTAGAGATCCAGGGCGGCCTGGCCGGGGACATAGTCGGGATAGAAATAGGTGTAGTCCTTGTTGAAGTTGAGGAACACCGTGCCGAGCGCCCCGCCGTAGGAGGTGTCGGTGAAGCCGATGCGCCAGATGACCTCGTATCCCAGGTCGTACGCCCACATGTAGTCGAAATAGGTGTAGTCGGAGGTGTAGTTGGTCTTGGCATCGGAGAGCTGGAAGGTGGCCTTTTTTTCGTCGATCAGGGTGCTCGAATATTCGATCGCCGTGTCCCAGTCCTGCATGTAGAGCGCCACGCGGGCGTGCAGCGCCTCGGCCGAGGCCGAGGTCATGTAGACGTTGCCGTAGGCGTCGTTCTCCTTGTCGAGGCGTTTCTCGGCCTCGGCCAGGTCGTCGAGTACGAACTGGTACGAGTCGTAGAGCGATGCGCGGCGTGCCGCCTCGGGCGTAAAGTATTTCGTGCGCAGCACGACGCCCAGTTCCGATTGGGCCGTGTCCGGCTCATAGGCCTTGCAGAAGGTCTTGAGCAGCTCGGTATAGCAGAGCGCACGCACGGCGTAGACCTCGCCCGTGTACTGTTCGAGCTTCTCGATGTTGGTGTCGCTGATCTCGTTCGCCACCACCTCGTCGATGCGGTCGAGGTAGAAGTTGCAGTTGCCGATCACCTTGTAGAGGGCGGCATAAACCGCTTCGAGCTGCAGGTCGGTCGGGCGTATGTCCCAGCGCCAGAACGAGCCGTAGGTGTTGGTGTTGCCTTCGACGGCATAGACCAGGTCGGCCTGGATGTCGGGCAGCAGGGTGAGGTAGCCGCTGTAAAGCGCGTTGCTCTTGAGCGAGGCGTAGATGCCGGTGAGCGTCTGCTCGGCGTCGGCGAAGGTGCGCATGGCCTCCTTCTCCGGGATGGACGAACCGGGGTACTTGTCCAGGCACGAGGTGGCGCCGACAAGTATCGCGAGGGCCGAAAGATAGAATTTTATATTGCGTAACATGTTCATAGTCCCTGATTAGAATGTTAAGTCGAGTCCGAAGGTGAATTGGCGTGCCATCGGGTACTGTGCCTGGTACATATTGCTCGACCCTTCGGGATCGAGGCCCGTGAATTTGGTGAAGGTGAAGAGGTTCTGGGCCTGGGCGTAGATCTTCACACCGCTGATGAAGCGTGTCTTGCGCAGCCACTCCTGCGGGAAGGAATAACTCAGCATGAGGTTTTTCAGGCGCAGGAACGAAGCGTCCTCCAGCAGGCGGTCGTCGAACTCGGTGTAGACGCCGTGGCGCGGGATATCGGTGATGTCGCCGGGTTTCTTCCAGCGGTTGAGCAGGCGCTTGGACTGGTTGTAGGAGGCGAATCGGCCGTTCGACTCGTCGAAATAACGGTCGTTGTTGATCATCCAGCGGTCGGCGACCCAGCTGAACTGTGCCGACAGCGAAAGTCCCTTCCAGGCCAGCGTCGTGCCGAAGCCGCCCTGCCAGGGCGCCACGTAGCTCTTGCCGACCATGACCTTGTCCTCGTCGCGGAGCTCGGTGGTCAGCTCGCCCTCCTTGGTGTACCACAGCGCGTCGCCGTTGGCGGGGTTGACGCCTGCGAACCGGTTGAGGTAGAACTCGCCGAAGGAGTGCCCCACGACCAGTTTGGTGTTGGTGCTCGAAAGCTCGTATTCGCTGACCCCGCTGTAGAGCTTGGTCATCTTGTTCCTGTTGTAGGAGACGTTGGCGTTCACGCTCCATACGAAATCCTTGTGCTGGATGACGTCGGCGGCCAGGCTCACCTCGACGCCGCGGTTGGTCATGTCGCCCACGTTGTCCCAGCGGAAGCCGAAGCCGTTGGAGGTGGTGTAGGAAACGGGAACCTCCATGAGCATGGCGCTGTTCTTCTTGTGGTAGAGTTCGACGTCCACGTTCAGGCGGTTCCAGAAGCCCAGGTGCACGGCCAGGTTGGTGATCCACAGCTTCTCCCACTGCAGGTCTTCGTTGCCCGGCTGCGAGGGGGCGATGCCGGCGTCGCCGTAGTAGTTCAGGCCGCCGCTCACGAGCGCCATATGTTCGTAGTTGGGGATCGACGAGTTACCCGAGGTACCCGTGCTGAAGGCGATCTGCGCGTTGGTGAGCCAGCGGCGCGAGTTCTCCATGAATTTCTCGTTGCGCAGGTTCCACATCATGCCCACCGAGCCGAACGCCGCCCAGCGTCCCGAGGTGCCGAAGCGCGAGGAGCCGTCGGTACGGACGGAGAAGTCGACGTAGTAACGGTCGGCGTAGTTGTATTCGCCGCGCGCGAAGAACGACAGGAAGGCGTAGTTGTCGTCGGTGACGTCGCTCCACGACGTGGCACGTGTTCCCGACGAGATGTTGACCAGCTTGTCGTTGTTCTGGCCGCGGGTCGCCAGCGTGAACTCCTCGTAGCTGTAATCGACGCCCTCCTGGCCCAACAGGAAGTTGAACGAGTGCCCGCCGTCGAGCGAGAAGCGGTAGTTGATCGTGTTGGTGACCGAAAGGCTCATGCCGTCGGTCGAGTAGCGCTGTGCCGTGCCCGAGCCCAGGTTGGGCGGGTAGTTGGGGTAGGAGGCGCCGAAGCCCGTCGTGTGCGAATAGTCCACGCCGAACTGCGACCGGATGGTGAGCCCCTCGATGGGGGTGGCCTCGGCGAAGAGCGTCGAGATCACCTTGTATTTCTTATAGGAGATCTTGTTGTTGGCCAGCCATTCGAGCGGGTTCTGGCCCTCGCCCTTCCAGGTGCCGTCCTTGATCGAGGCCAGCGAGCCGTCGGGACGGTGGGGATTCCAGTACGGCATCATGAAACGTGCGGCCGAGATGGGGGTCACGAGCGTATATTGGCCCGATTCGGCGCGTTCGATGGTCTGGTAGTTCATCATCGTGTTGGTGCCGAGCTTGAGCCATTTGGCGGCCTGCTGCTCGACGTTGGCGCGGAGCGAGAAACGCTCGAAGGCCGAACCTACGGCGATGCCCTCCTGGTTGTAGTAGCCGCCCGAGACGTAGTAATTGGTCTTGTCGGTGGCCCCCGAAACCGAGAGCTCGTAGTTCTGGAGCAGGGCGGCATCGTTGAACACCTCGTCGAGCCAGTTGACGTTGGTCTTGCCCAGGACGTTGTAGTTCTTGCCGTCGGTGAACCCGATCTCCTTCTCGTACCGGATGCGTTCGTCGGTGTCCATCAGATCCCAGTTGCCGTAGGCGATCTGCGAGAAACCGAGCTGCATGCGGTAGTTGATCTTCGCCCGCTCGGCCATGCGCCCGCGCTTGGTCGTGATGACGATCACGCCGTTGGCCGCGCGCGCACCATATATAGAGGTGGAGGAGGCGTCCTTGAGCACCGAGATGCTCTCGATGTCGGCCGGGTTGATGGCGTTGAAGTCGGAACTGGCGATGGCGACCCCGTCGAGGATGTAGAGCGGCGAGGTACCCGAGTTGATCGAGTTCATGCCCCGGATCATCATCGTTGCCGACGTGCTCGGCTCACCCGAATTGGAAAGTACCGTCAGGCCGGGAACCTGTCCTTGGATGGCCTGGTCGAACGCCGCCGTAGGGGTGTTCTCGACCTTTTCGGCCTTGACGGTCGATACCGATCCGGCAATGGTGCCCTTCTTGCGGACACCGTAAGCGATGACCACCACGTCGTCGAGCGCCTGTGCCTCGCTCTCGAGGGAGACGTTGTAGGTCAGCGAGGCGCTGCCGCCCGGAACCGTGAAGGTGGCGGGCTTGTAGCCGATGTACTGGAAGGTGAGCGTCGACCCTGCGGCGACGCTGATCGAGTAGCTTCCGTCCGCAAGGGTGCTCACCCCGCTGGTGGCCCCGGAAATCACGTTGACCCCGATGAGGGGTTGCTTGTCATCCGCCGAGGTGACGATGCCTCTGACGGTCACATTTCCCCCCCCCTGCGCTACGGCTATCGCCGGCAGGGCACATAGGAAAAATGCAAGAATGTTGAGTAGAAGTTTCGTTTTTTGCATAAGTAAATGATACTTTCTTACTCGACAAAGAAAAATAATTAAAACGAATTTGCCAAATGTTCAAAATAGATGAAATGTAAGCAGGAGTGTTCGGAAAGGGTCTTTCCGGCCCTCTTTTCCGGATGAAAACAGGTGTTATAAGGCTAAATATAAATAACTTAACATTTTATTTTAACCCGGCGAACTATTGTTGAATGCGGGTTAAAATATTTTTATAAAAACGAAAATAAAATTCAATGTGTTTTGAATATTTTGGGGTTTTCGGGCGAAAAAATACCCTCCGGTACGGTTTGATCTGCGGTGAGTTTCCGGACGTAGGTGCTTCTGGATACCTTATTTTTTAATATTATTTAATATATACCAACCTGCGGGGTGGTTTTTTGAAAAAATATAAAAAATATAAAAATATTTTTCGCCGGAGGGGACGAACTTCCCCGAAAACCTGAGGAGATAACAATTTTCCGGCAATCGGTGGTGTACGGAGGAAATACGCGAAACCCCGTAAAGAGTTCTCAAAGGGGATTTTATCGAGGGCGATTAGGCTGAAACGGGAAGTAAAGTAAAGGATGCGCAGTTTTTTGGTGTATTATGCTTACAGATTGTAAGTGATATGCCGTGATTTCATTTTAATACATAACATCAACTCCTATTTGCGCCCGCGGGTCAATGCTTTGGTCGGCGGCGGGTTGTAGCCCCCGTGCATCGCTGCCGTGGGCAACCCGCGGTGCGTCACGGCCGTGGTCTGTTCCGGCGGGTCACTGCCCCTTCCCGCCCCGGAAGCGGGCGCGGTACTGACTGGGGCTGAGCCGTTCGCGGAGGCGGAAAAAGAGCGAGAAGGCGCTCACGCTTTCGAAGCCGAGCGCATAGGCTATTTCCGAGATGCTGTGGGCTGTCGTCGCGAGCAGTTCCCGGGCCTTGTTGAGCCGCATCGTGTGCTGGTATTGCGCCGGCGCCATCCCCACGTATTCGCGGAAGACGCGGCGGAACCACGTGTAGCCCATGCCCACTTCGCGGGCGATCTGTTCGGGCGAGCGGTTGCGGCCGAAGTCTGTGCGCATGATGGCTTTCGCGCGGTTGATCTTCTCGACGACGGGGTTGTCGGAGTAGAGCAGGTTGCTGTGCTTGAAGAGCACCGACCCCAGGATGTGGAGCACGATGCTCGAAATAAGCGGCTGGAATCCCACGCGCTCCTCCTCGACCGTGCCGATGATCTCGCGGTAGCACCGCTCGATGCCGCCGCTGCACCCGATCCGCAGCAGGGGGCGCCGGCGGCAGAGGAACCCCTGCTGTTCCAGCCGGTCGATATTGGCGCCGCGGAAGCCGACCCACCACTCCGTCCATCCGGTGCCGGGGTCGGGTGAATAGGAGTGCCATTCGTTGGGGAAGAGCAGGAGCATGGTGCCCGCCTCGACCGTCTGCGACGGGCAGGATGCCGACTCGAAACGTCCCCGTCCGGCGGTGATGTAGACCAGCTGGTATTCGTCGAGCGTGCGGCCGCTGCCTTTGTAAAACAGGTAGTGCTCGGGGTGTTCCGAGACGGGGTAGGGCGTTCCGGGCGGGACGTGCTGGTGTCCGGCCGTGGTGCAGACGATGCCCCACTGCTCGTCGCGCGGGGAGACTGGCAGGTAGTGAAGGATGCTCAGCGGCCGGTCGTCCATAGTGTCAAATCTATATATAGTTTGTCAAAACCATCAACAAAGGTAGGGAAAAGATTGTATAGTTTTGCATCAGTAACCTAAAACTTTCCGTGATGAACCGTTATTTCGTCGGTGTCGATCTCGGTGCCACGAGCGGCCGTGTCATTCTCGCCACGCTCTGCGGCGACGGCATCGCCCTCGAAGTTCTGCACCGCTTCCCTAACCGCCTGCTTTCGATCGGCGGCAAATATTATTGGAACATCTACTCCCTCTATGAGGAAATCCTGCACGGCCTGACGCTGGCCGGGCAGCGAAGGATTCCGGTCGATTCGATCGGTATCGACACGTGGGGCGTCGACATGGCCTGCGTGGCGGCCGACGGTACGCTGGCCGGGCTTCCGAGGGCTTACCGCGATCCCTATACCAACGGGGTTCCCGAGGAGTTCTTCCGGAAAATACCCCGGCAAGAAGTGTACCGCCGCACGGGTATCCAGATCATGAATTTCAATTCGCTCTTCCAGCTCCGTGCCGCGCGCGGGGAGGGGATGTCGGCGCTGGAAAATGCCGCGTCGGTGCTTTTCATGCCCGACGCGCTGTCGTACCTGCTCACCGGCGAGAAGGTATGCGAGTATACGATCCTCTCGACGTCGCAGTTCATGGATCCCCGCACGCGGGAGATCGACGGTGCACTGCTGCGCGAGGCGGGTGTCGATCCCGCGCTTTTCCCGCGGGTGGTGATGCCCGGCCAGAGGATCGGGGTGCTCTGCGACGC
>ERZ773157.1449-NODE-1449-length-22195-cov-10.541599_pt1 | contig 22195 bp, 17 predicted proteins | sample MGYA00511480_ERZ773157 | MGnify/ENA primary metagenome ERZ773157 (study PRJEB29015, sample SAMEA2737863) | human gut metagenome | biome: human gut; feature: human-associated habitat; material: faeces | place: China | collected 2012 ... | reverse complement strand
TCGGAATTACTGTCTTGTTTGCGTTGTTATTGTTCTGTATCGTTTTCAAGGTTCGTACCGGTCTCGCAAGCGGCTTTGAAGCGGCTCGCGCAACCAGCTTTGTCAGTATACTACTTTTTTGCCCGCCCGTCAAGAGGTTTTTTGAAGGTTTTTGCGGTTTTTTGCGTTCTTTTGGGATTTACGAACGATAAGCACGTTCAGTCGGCATCATCGTTCGCCATTTAGCGAACCTTCGTCGCTATTTCCTTTTAGTTTATTCGTCCGCATCATCCGCCGCCATCTTTCTGCCTGTTTTCACCGTCAGCGCACTCAAAAAAGCCCCTTCCCGATTGAGGGAGGAGCTTTTTTATGTAATCTGGAAATTACACAGTCGCCTTGGCGAGCTGCTTGGCCAGACGAGCCTTCTTACGATTGGCAGCATTCTTGTGCATAACGCCCTTCGACGCGGCCTTATCAATCGCGGAGGTGGTCACAACCAGCTGTGCATTCGCAGTCTGGGGATCAGCAGCAATCGCGGCCTCCAGCTTCTTGACAGAAGTGCGGACAGCGCTCTTGATCATACGGTTGCGCAGATTCTTCTTTTCGCTCACCTTGACGCGCTTCTTAGCGGACTTAATATTCGGCAACTTCGTTCACCTCCCGGTTCATACTGTTAATCGGCGGTTCACACCGCTCAATCTTAGGGTTCGAGTACGGCAGAAAACCGTGCGAAAACCAGCGCTGTTTATTGTAGCATGGTTTCCTGAAAAAATCAAGGCTTTTCAGAAAAAAATCTCTGTTTCTCGCACATTTTCTGCGGAAAGGCGGCGCATCCCGCATTTCGTTTGCTGTGGAGACGCCGTTTCTTCCATTATTATTTCATCTTCATCGCGCGCATGGCATTGAGAATCGCCAGCATTGCCACGCCGACATCCGCAAAGACCGCCAGCCACATGTTCGCAAAGCCGCAGATACCCAGCACCATCACCAGCAGTTTCACCGCAAGAGCAAAGATGATATTTTGATGCACAATCCGCATCGTCCGGCGCGCGTGGCGGACACCCTGCGCAATCTTCGCCGGATCGTCGTCCATCAGCACAATATCCGCCGCCTCGATTGCGGCATCTGCGCCGACGCCGCCCATCGCAATGCCGATATCCGCGCGGCGCAGCACAGGCGCATCGTTGATACCATCGCCTGTGAACGCCACGGTGTGGCCGTTACCCAGCAAGCCTTCGAGCGCGCTTACTTTGTCCTCCGGCAGCAGTTCCGCGCGGTAGTCGGTCAGGCCGACCTTCTTGGCGATGTCCGCCGCGACTTCCTGCCGGTCGCCGGTCAGCATGACCAGCCGCTTCACGCCCGCGGACTTCAAAGCTTCCATCGCGGATGCGCTGTTTTCCTTGATGACGTCGCTGATGACGAGCGCGCCGAGGTACTGCCCGCCGCGCGCGACATGCACCACCGTGCCGATTTCCGCCGGTTCAGCTGCCTTCACACCGATGGATTCCATCAGGCGCGCGTTGCCCGCGTACACCTGCTGACCGTCCACCTTCGCCTGTACGCCGTGGCCCGCCGCTTCAGAGGCATCGCTGACGCGGTTCATGTCCACCGCGCGGCCCAGCGCCTCCTTAATCGAAATCGCAATCGGGTGATCGCTGAACGCCTCGGCATGTGCCGCAGCGTCGAGCAGTTCGTCTTTCGTGACGCCTTTTGCCGGATGCACGCCCGTGACGGAGAACGTGCCCTTCGTCAGCGTACCTGTCTTGTCGAACACGACCGTATCCAGCCCCGCGAGGGTTTCCAGATACGTCGCGCCCTTGATGAGGATACCCTTCTTCGACGCGCCGCCGATGCCGGAGAAGAACGTCAGCGGCACGGAGATAACCAGCGCGCACGGGCAGGAGATAACAAGGAAGGTCAGGGCGGTGTAAATCCAGTTCGTCCAGTTGCCGTCAAACAGGCTCGGAATAATTGCCAGCGCCAGCGCGAAGAAGCACACGGCGGGCGTGTAAATCCGGCTGAACTTGGTGATGAAGCGTTCCGTCTTCGCCTTCGCGTCGCCGGAGGATTCGACAAGCGCCAGAATCTTCGCGACGGTGGATTCGCCGTAGCCGACCGTGACCTTGACTTTCATCACGCCGGACAGGTTGACGCAGCCGCTGAGGACTTGGTCGCCCTCCTTCACGTCGCGCGGGAGCGATTCACCGGTCAGTGCCGTGGTATTCAGGCTCGAATTGCCCTCGATGACCACGCCGTCCAGCGGAATCTTCTCGCCGGGCTTGACGAGGATGATGTCGCCCACGCGCACCCGCTCCGGGCTGACGCGGCGGCTGTCATTGCCGTCCACCAGATTCGCATAGTCTGGACGAATGTCCATCAGCTTCGTGATGGATTCGCGGCTCTTGTCAACCGCCTTATCTTGGAAGTATTCGCCAATCTGGTACAGTACCATGACCGCGACGCCTTCCGCATATTCCGCGACGCACATTGCGCCGACGGACGCAACCGTCATCAGGAAGTTCTCGTCGAACACTTCGCCATGGCGGATGTTGCAGATGGCGCGCCACAGCACGTCGTAGCCCGCAACCAGATACGCCGCAATGAACACAACAATCGTCGCCCAGTGCGTTTCGCCCTGATTCGCCTTGCTGACCAGCCCCAGCGCCAGCAGCGCGACCGCAGTCGCAACGCGAATCATCAGTTTCTTGCCCTTGTTCGCGCCGCCGTGTTCGTGACCATGCTCATGCGAGTGCTCGTGATGCTCGTGTTCGTCATGGTCATTATCATCATGATGATGATGCTCGTGACCGCAGCCGCATTTGCCGTCGCGATGATGGTGGTGATGCTCATGCTCGTCTTCATCATCGTCCTTGTGATGATGCCCGCCGCATGGACAAGACGCGCCGGACGGCTCTTCCGCTTCATCGAAGAAAATCTCCGCGTCGGGTTCGATTTCCTTCATCTTCGCGTACGCCGCCTTGCGCACCTCCTCGAAGCGGTCGTCCGCCGCTTCCAGCGTGATTTTCTTCTGCACATAATTCACCGACACGCTCACCACGCCCGGCAGCTTTTGCAACGCACGCTCCACCTTTGCCGCGCAGTTCGGGCAGTCAATGTCCAGCTCCCACGACTGCTTGATGTTCCCCTGCGGCTTTGCGGGTGCTTCGTCGAAGAAAATCTCCGCGTCGGGTTCGATTTCCTTCATCTTCGCGTATGCCGCCTTGCGAACCTCCTCGAAGCGGTCGTCCGCCGCTTCCAGTGTGATTTTCTTCTGCACATAATTCACCGACGCACCCACCACACCGGGCAGCTTTTGCAGCGCGCGTTCCACCTTTGCCGCGCAGTTCGGGCAGTCAATGTCGATTTTCCACGTCTTCTTCATGGTTTCCGACGACCTTTCCGCTATTTATTCCGAATCACGCTGTTCGCCGGACGGCATTGTCCAGAGAACAAACATGTGAGCATTCGTTCATATGTTATGATACTCCTCTTCATGCCCATTGTCAAGAGGAAAAAGAAAATATTTTCCCCGAAAATGCGGAAAAGCGGCACCTGCTTTGCACAGATGCCGCTCTTGAGGAATTACTACTATTATAATACTATTTTCAAATGAGAATGTGCCGAGATGCGCCGCGAATTTTTCACGCTGACTAACGCGAGTGAAATGCAGCGTAGCAGCGCTACGCTAAATGGAACGAGCGGACGTCAGCGGGGAAAAGGCGCAAGCAGATGGCGCAGGCGAATGCAGAAAGTAGTATCATTACACCTTGAAGTTGACCGCCTGATCGCCCTGTTCGCTCTTGCCGAAGACGTAGTCGTTGCCCGGCAGCACCGCGTTCAGCAGGATGCCGACCAGAGACGCCACCGCCAGACCAGACAGGCTGATGGTCACCTGACCAACGGTGAACACAATCGCGCCTGCGTTGGAGAAGTTGATGCCCAGCGCAAGGGACATAATCACCGCCGCGATGATGACATTGCGGCTCTTCGCGAAGTCCACCTGATTTTCAACCACATTGCGCACGCCGACCGCGGAAATCATGCCGTAGAGAATCAGCGACACGCCGCCGATGGTCGCCGCGGGCATACAATGAATCAATTCCGCGAACTTCGGGCAGAAGGAGAATACGACTGCCAGCACTGCTGCCATGCGGACAACCGCCGGGTTGTAGACGCGGGTCAGCGCCAGCACACCGGTGTTCTCGCCGTAAGTGGTGTTCGCCGGAGCGCCGAAGAGCGCCGCCATCGTCGTCGCCAGACCGTCGCCCAGCAGAGAACGGTGCAGGCCCGGATCTTCGATGAAATTCTTGCCGACCGTCGAAGAGATAGCGGACATATCGCCAATGTGCTCCATCATCGTCGCCAGCGCAATCGGGGCAACGGTGATGATGCAGTTCAGCAGCAGCGTGCCGTCACAGCCGCCAAAGAGGGAGAACGCGGTATCCTTCCACTGGAAGGGCAGACCCAGCCAAGCCGCTTCCTTGACAGGGGTGAAGTCCACCTGACCCGTCACCGCCGCAACGGCGTAAGAACCGACCACGCCCAGCAGAATCGGGATAATCTTGAACATGCCCTTGCCCCAGATGTTGAACGCCACCACGATGACCACCGCCAGAATCGCGATGAGCCAGTTATTGGCGCAGTTGTTGATGGCGGAGTTCGCCAGAATCATGCCGATGCAGATGATGATGGGGCCGGTGACAATCGGCGGGAAGAAGCGCATGACCTTCTGCGCGCCGAAGATCTTGAACAGGCCCGCGACAACAACGTAAATCAGACCCGCGACCGCCACGCCCACGCCGGCGTAGGGAATCCAGTTCATCGTGCCGTCCGCGAACTGCGGCATTGCCTTCACCGCCGCATAGCCGCCGAGGAACGCGAAGCTCGAACCGAGGAACGCAGGGACTTTGCCGCCCGTGATGAGGTGGAACAACAGCGTGCCCAGACCCGCAAAGAGCAGGGTTGCGCTGACAGACAGGCCTGTCAAGGTCGGCACAAGCACGGTTGCGCCGAACATGGCGAACATGTGCTGGAAACCCAGCAGAGTGAACTTCGCCGGGGAAAGTTTCTGATTGGTCATGTGATTCCGTCCTTCCTCCATATATGCTGTTGTCAACCGCTTTCAAATGAAGGCGATTATTGCAAATCCGCTTGTGCGGAGTACAATCAAATTATCGGATACCCACGTTCCCCCAATAAACACGCGGACATTGTATGCAGTTGTCACCAACCCAATCGCGCGAAAGGGTCAAGGGAGGAACTCCCTTGCGGGGTCAAGGGGCAGCGCCCCTTGGGTTCCCCCAATCAACACGCGAAAACAGCATGAGAGCGTCACCGATTCAATCGCGCGAAAGGGTCAAGGGAGGAACTCCCTTGCAGGGTCAAGGGGCAGTGCCCCTTGGGTCACCTATTCATCCGCCCGTCGTAGAGGGCAACGCCGTCGCCGCCGTCGATTTCTTCCATTTGAACGCCGATCTGCTCGTTGTTCGAGGTCGGGACGTTCTTGCCGACGAAGTCCGCGCGGATGGGCAGCTCGCGATGACCGCGGTCAATCAGCACCGCCAGGCAGATGCGCGCGGCACGGCCTTGGTCAAGAATCGCATCCATGGCGGCGCGAACCGTGCGCCCCGTGTGCAGCACATCGTCCACCAGCACAACCACCTTGCCCGTCACATCCACCGGCAGGTGCTTTTCCTGCACCTCAACGTTCAGCTGCGCCGGATCGCGGTCGTCGCGGTACATGGCAATATCCACTTCGCCCACCGGAATGCGCACATGCTCGTATTTCTCGATGATATCCGACAAGCGCTGCGCCAGCGGCACCCCGCGGCGGCGAATGCCCACCAGCACCACGTTTTCCAGCGGCATCAGCTGCTCCATCATCTCGTGCGCCATGCGCGTCAGGGCGCGGTTCATCGCGTCGCCCGCCATCAGCTGGGCTTTCGGAATGCCTGCCTGCATGTTCATCATCGTCGGAATCCTCCTCTTTTTTCCTCTGCTGATTTTCCCCGCATGCTTTGGGGCAAATCAGCGGTATTTTGCCAAAAAGAAAGCGCCTTTCCCGTCGGATGCCGCAGGAAAAGGCGCAATGTTTCGCATATTCAGTCTGACCGCGCGGTCGGGCGCAGGCAGCTCTGTTTCTGTCGGTTCGCTGCGTGCCTTTCCAGCCTCTCGTGCTGGGATTAAAGGATTGCTTTGAGTACCGCGGGACAGTATAGCACACTTTGCCGTGCTTGTAAAGCGGAAATTTCGCACTTTTCCCCACTCCTCCGCAAAAAAATTCGCTTTTCTGCCCGCTGATGATGTCAGCTTTCGTTCATGCGCCATGATTTCCCGTGTCAAGCTGCGCAGAAGCGCAATTCGCCCTCTTGCATTAAGGCGGTGCTGCCCGAAGAAACCGTTTCCCCCGCCGAAATGGTGGAGATTCTGAAGAAGTAATCCCATTTCGCCCAAACGGCGGGCAAAAAATCCCGCTCCCAAAAGGCGCGAAAGCTGAAAAAGTCCCCGGCAAAGCCTTGACAAAGCGAAGAAAATCCGATATACTGTAAAGGCTGTATTGTAGCACCCCGGCGGATGTCTGTCCTCCGGTTACGAAATTTGATTTGTAAGGAGTGTTGAACATGTTCCGTACCTACCAGCCCAAGAAGCGTCAGCGCAGCAAAGTGCACGGCTTCCGCGCGCGTATGGCCACCAAGAACGGTCGCCGCGTGCTCTCCGCCCGTCGTCGTCGCGGCCGCAAGTCCCTGACCGTCTGATTGAGAGAATTTTCTTTCAGGCTTATTCAGAGACGCTGAATGTGCCAGACGCCACAGGACAGCAGGATTGTCCAATGACAATCCGCGCTCCATTCGTGGATGAAGCGCGCCCGATGTACCCGCGAGGTACGCTTCCGGGCGCGCTTTTCCTTTACTTCGGGTTCATACTATTTCCGGATTCACCTGCGCCATCTGCTTGCGCATTCGCATCCGGAAACAGCATCATACGCCCATCATTCAATCGAGAACAGAGGACTGTAACCCAATGGAAAGACGCTATCGGCTGCAAAAAAACAAGGCGTTCCAATATGTCTACCACCGTGGACGGAGCGCCGCTTGTCGGGATTTGGTCATGCTCGTCGCCAAAGGTCGGGGCATGAAGGTCGGCTTTTCCGTCAGCAAGAAGGTTGGCAACGCTGTGACCCGCAATAAGGTCAAGCGCCGCCTGCGCGAATGCTTCCGGCCCTATCTGGGGGATGTGAAAAGCGGCCTGTACGTCGTCGTCGCCAGACCCTCAGCCGCTGCTGCCAGCTTTTCCTCGCTGCAGAAGGATGTGCGCTACCTGCTGAAAAAGCACGGTGCTCTTCCGACACAGCCGAAAAGCCCAAACGCGCTATGAAACGCGCCTTGCTCTGGGGGATTCAGTTCTACCGCAGCGCCATCAGCCCCTATAAGGGCGGCCCGCGCTGCCGCTATACGCCCACTTGCAGCCAGTACGCGCAAACCGCCATCGAGCGCTACGGGGCTGTCAAGGGTGCGCGGCTGGCGGCATGGCGTGTCCTGCGCTGCAATCCGTTCTCCAAAGGCGGTTATGATCCCGTACCCGAAGACCCCTGTACCACATTAAGAAAGGAATGAACTCATGGGCATCAACGAATTTCTGAAGACCATACTGGAATGGATTTACAGCTTCGTGGGCAACTACGGCTGGGCGGTCGTGCTGTTCACGCTGCTGGTGCGTCTGATTGTCATGCCGTTCGACTACAAGAGCCGTGTCGGGATGCGCAAGATGCAGAAGATTGCCCCCATGCAGGCAAAACTCCAGAAGAAGTACGAAAAAGACCCGGACAAGATGAACAAAAAGCTGCAGGAGCTCTACCGCGCGCAGCGCGTCAATCCCCTTTCCTCCTGCCTGCCGATGCTGATCAGCCTCCCGATCCTCTTCGCGATGTTCACCGCCATGAGAATGGTCGCCAACGAACATCTGGCACAGCAGGCGTTCGACATCATCGCTTCGGGCAATCCGGCGCTGGATTCGTGGCTGTGGGTCAAGAACGTGTGGATGCCGGACTCCCCCTTCGCGGCGGCCTGGCCGAATCTTGATTCTCTGCGTCAAATCGCCACAAACGAATGGCTGGCCGTGTTCAACAAGCTGCCGCAGGAGACGCTCGCTCTGCTGGCGGATAAGGGCCTTGCGCTGACGGCGGAATCCTTTACCGGCGATGCGCTGAACACAACGATTCAGACCATCTACACTACCATGGAGCAGCTGCCCGCTTATATGGAGCACGTCAAGTACTACAGCGACTTGGCCATTCCGCTGTTCAACATCCACATTTTCGTGAACTACAACGGCTATTTCATCCTGCCGATTCTCGCCGCCGGCGGTCAGTTCCTGATGACAAAGCTCACCGGCACGGCGCAGACCCCCGCCGCGGATGACGCGCAGGCCCAGCAGGCGCAGAACAGCATGAAGTTCATGAACTACTTCTTCCCCATCTTCACGCTGATTCTGTGCTTCAACTACAACGCGATTTTTGCCCTCTACTGGGTCGCCTCGAACGTGATTGCCATCGTGCAGACCAAGGGCATCAATATGTACCTTGACCGCAAGGAAGCCCTCGAAGCCGCCAACCCCAACAAGAATACCGGTTCGCTAAAGTGATAGGAGAGCAATCATGAAAACCTACGAAGCTACTGGCAAAAACTACGAAGAAGCGCTGCAGAACGGCTTGAACGCCCTGCATGCCACCATCTCCGATGTCACCGTGGAAACGCTGGAAGAAGGCAGCAAGGGGCTGTTCGGGCTCTTCGGCTCAAAGCCCTGCAAGCTCCGCCTGACGCTCCATGAGGTGGAAGAGGAAGTCGAAGAAGACGATCCGCTGGCGGATTTGCTGTCCTCCGTGAAGGTGGAAGCGCCCAAGCCCGCTGCCCAGCCGAAGCCGCAGCCCAAGCCCGTGCAGCCGAAGCCCCAGCCCAAGCCGCAGCCGAAGCCCGCACAGCCCAAGCCGGCGCAGGAAAAGCCCGCCGAGGTGAAGGTGGAAGCGAAGGTCGAAGCCCCGGCGGAAGCACCCGCTGTGGAAGCTGCTCCCGCTGTGACGGATGCCGCCCCTGCTGCTGATGCCGCCGAGCGTCCCGCGCCCGTGCAGCGCAAGCGCAATGACCGCCCGAAGAAGGACAAGCCGCGTCAGCCCAAGGCAGAGGGCGAATCCGCCCCGAAGCCGGAGCGCAAGCCCCTTCCCCCGAAGGCTCCCGCTGCCCCGCTGGAAAAGCCCGTCGTCACCATGATTCCCGACGAGCAGATTGACCCCGCCTCCCCCGTCGGTCAGGCGCAGAGCTTCCTCAAGGAGCTGACCCACCTGATGGGCGTTGACGTGACCGTCGCGATGGGCACGGACGCGGAGAACAACATCTTCGCGCAGATGACGGGCGACACGCTGGGCATCCTGATTGGCCGCCGCGGCGAGACGCTCGACGCCCTGCAATACCTGACAAGCCTGCGCATCAACAAGGGGCAGGATCACTACACCCGCGTCACGCTGGACACGGAGAACTACCGCGCCAAGCGCGAAGACACGCTGATTCGTCTGGCGAACCGCATGGCGAACCGCGCCGTCAAGACGGGCCGCAAGGTTTCTCTGGAGCCCATGAACCCCTACGAGCGCCGCGTGATTCACTCCGCGCTCCAGCCCAACGAGCTGGTGGACACCCACTCCGAGGGCGAAGAGCCGAAGCGCCACATCGTCATCACCCTGCGGAAGTAATTCCTACGGACTGTCCTGCAAAACGGGACAGTCCTTTTCTTTGCCCGCCGCACCCGAAAATTTGGTTCTTCACGGAATCTTGGGGAAAGAGCAGCTTGGGGGGCGCGTCTGCGGACGCGCAAAGTTACTGGCAGGGACGCTTCGCTGCCTGCGCCTTTGTTGAGTGCGTTTGAGATGCTGGTCGCCCGCGGAACAGTTGGGGCGTTGCCCCAAACCCCACAAGGGACGCTGTCCCTTGACCCTGCAAGGGGCAATTGCCCCTTGACCCCTTTTCGCGATTGAGTTGGTCGCGCTTTCATGCTCCTTCCGCGTGCAGCTTTTTGGTGCTTCGCCTAAGCCCTTGTTTGCTTCCCCAACTTTCCGTGAAGAACCGAAAATTTTCCTCCGCCGCGCAAAACCGCTTGCAAAACCGCCGATTTTATGCTATACTATTTTGTGCTTGCCGGAATGGCGGAATGGCAGACGCGACGGACTCAAAATCCGTTGGCAGCGATGTCGTGTGGGTTCAAGTCCCACTTCCGGCACGACATGAAGAATCCGAATCTGACTTTCCAATTGGAAGCAGGTTCGGATTTTTTCTTGCCCTTCCATCTGGAAATACAGTCATCATCAGGAGGTCAATATGCTGACGCTGTATGAGCCAAAATATGAGGACATGTGGTTTCGGCAAATGATGCTGGCGGATGAAGATACCATGTCTTACAATCACGCATGGGGCGGGACAATTCCCTTTGGGGAAGATAAATGGCGTGGCTGGTACGATTGCTGGATTGCTGACCCTGATGGCAAGCGGTATTACAGGTATCTCAAAAACGAAGATGATCAGTTTGTTGGCGAGATTGCCTATCACTATGATGCCGAAATGCAGCAGGAAATAGCCAACGTCATGATTTATGCGAAATACAGAAGAAGAGGCTATGGCGGCGAAGCATTGGATTTGCTGTGTTCCGCGGCGAAAAGCAACGGTGTTTCCGTTCTGTATGATGATATTGCCATCGACAATCCGGCTGTCAGCCTTTTTCTGAAACACGGATTTGTGGAAGAATCCCGAACAGAAGAGATAATTCTCCTCAAAAAGGAACTGTGATTGGGTGTGTGCTTCCAGTCGCTCCATACAAAAGAGCCTTGCAGCGCGTGATGCTCCTGCAAGGCTCTTTTGTTTTTTTGGGGGGATTTTCCGCTTACTTCCCCCTATGTTCCTCTTTCCACCTGATAATCTCCTCAAGCCGCTGCTTATACCGCCCCTCGTTCCCCTGCTCCGTCGGCTGATAGTAGCGCTTCCCCTGCAGCGAATCCGGCAGGCACGTCATCGCGGACAGCTTCTCCTGCGTGTCATGCGCGTACACATAGCCCTTGCCATAGCCGAGGTTCTTCATCAAGCTGGTTTCCGCATTCCGGATTTGCAGCGGCACAGGCTCTGCGATTTGCTCCTGCGCATCCTTTTTCGCCGTCTCATACGCCACATACAGCGCGTTCGATTTCGGCGCCATCGCCATGTACACCACCGCCTGCGTCAGATGCACCGTGCATTCCGGCATCCCCAGAAAGTGACACGCCTGATACGCCGCGACCGCCGTTTCCAGCGCGCGCGAATCCGCCAGCCCAACGTCCTCGCTCGCGAACCGAACAACGCGCCGCGCGATATACAGCGGGTTTTCGCCGCCTTCCAGCATCCGTGCCAGCCAATAGACCGCCGCGTCCGGGTCGGAATTGCGCATGGACTTGTGCAGCGCGCTGATGAGGTCATAGTGCCCGTCGCCCTTCTTGTCGTAGAGCAGCGACCGCCGCGACGTACACTGCGCAACGGTTTCCTGCGTCACATGCGCCTGACCGTTCTCATCCAAATCGGCATTGAGGATGACCATTTCCAGCGTCGATAGGGCGGTTCGCGCGTCGCCGTTGGAAAAGACGGCAATCGCGCGCAGCAAATCCTCCGCCATGTCGATTTTCTGCCCGCCGAATCCGCGTTCGTCCTGCAAAGCGCGGTGGAGCAGCCCCAGCACGTTCTCCTCCGTCAGCGCGTGCAGCACAAACACGCGGCAGCGCGACAGCAAGGCGCTGTTGACTTCAAAGGACGGGTTTTCGGTCGTCGCGCCGATGAGGATAATGCTCCCCTTCTCGACGTAGGGCAGGAAAGCATCCTGCTGCGCCTTATTAAAGCGGTGGATTTCGTCCACGAACACAATCGTGCGGATGCCAAAATGCCGGTCGCTTTCCGCCTGCTCCATCACCTGCCGGATTTCCTTGATGCCGCTGGTGACGGCGGAGAAGTTGATGAAGTGGCTCTTGGTTTGATGGGCGATAATCTGCGCGAGCGTAGTTTTGCCCACGCCCGGCGGCCCCCAGAAAATCATGGAGGACACCAAATCGCCCTCAATCATGCGGCGCAGGACTTTGCCCTTGCCGATCAAGTGCTCCTGTCCGGCAAACTCATCGAGGTTCTGCGGACGAAGGCGCTCCGCCAGCGGCGCGGGGGGATTCGCGGCGGTCAGGAAGGTTTCCTGCGGCATTTCTCATCACTTTCCTTTTGGGTTGCCGCTGTTCTGTGCGGTCTGTTTGGCTTCTTTTTTCTGCTTTTTCAGCATCGTCTCGATATTCTCATTGAGCTTCCCCAGCACCTTCACCGCTTCGGACAGCATCGCGTATTCGCCAAGCGTCGGGTCAACCAGCAGCAGCACGTCCGGGGCGGTGGTCGAGGGCATCAGGCGCTTGTCCGTCATCGCCATCGCGGGGATAAACGCCGCCTGATCGGGCATATACTCCGCGTTCAGCTTCATCACGAGGAAGCCGCCGCGCTTGTAGGTCACCAGCGACACGCCCAGCTGATTCGCCAGCACGCGCACCTGCGCCACGTCCAGCAGCGTCTCCACCACCGGCGGCACTTCGCCGAAGCGGTCAAGCAGCTCGTCGGTGATGTCCTCACGGTCGGCCTGCGTCGTCAGGCTCGCAATCCGCTTGTACATCTCCATCCGCTGCCGGTCGTCATGTACATAGTCGTCCGGTAGATACGCGTCCACCTTGATGTCCACGCGCGTTTCGAGGTGCGGCTTCGCGGGCGGCAGACCCTCCTGCTCCGCGCGCGCCTCCTGAAGCGTCTCCTCCATCAGTTTGCAGTACATGTCGTAGCCGACGGTCGCCAGATGCCCGTGCTGTTCCGGCCCCAGAATATTGCCCGCGCCGCGGATTTCGAGATCGCGCATGGCGATACGGAAGCCCGCGCCGAACTCCGTGAACTCCCTGATGGCTTCCAGCCGCTTTTCCGCCGTCTCAGACAAGCTGCGTTCCGGGCGGATGGTGAAGTACGCATACGCCTGCCGGTTGCTCCGCCCGACGCGCCCGCGCAGCTGATAGAGCTGGCTCAGCCCGAAGCGGTCAGCGTCAAAGACAATCAGCGTATTCGCCGTCGGCACGTCCAAGCCGCTTTCGATGATGGTCGTGCAGAGCAGCACGTCGTAGCTGCCGCCGTAGAAGTCCATCATCACGTCCTCCAAGCCGTGTTCGCGCATCTGCCCGTGCGCCACGCCGATGCGCGCTTCCGGCACAAGCTGCTTCAATCGTTCATAGAACGCACCGATGGTCTGCACAGAGTTATAGAGGAAGTACACCTGTCCCCCGCGCGACACCTCGCGCAGAATCGCGTCGCGAATCACGCCGTCGTTGTAGTCAATCACGCGTGTCTGCACCGGCAGTCGTTCCTCCGGCGGCGTTTCCAGCACGGACATATCGCGGATGCCGACCATCGACATGTGCAGCGTGCGCGGAATCGGCGTGGCGGAGAGTGTCAGCACATCCACCTGATGCTTCATGTTCTTGATGATTTCCTTATGCTGCACGCCAAATCGCTGCTCTTCGTCCACAATCAGCAGACCGAGGTTCTTGAACTGCACGTCTTTGCCCAGAATGCGGTGCGTACCGACAAGGATGTCGATTTCGCCCTCCTTCACGCGGCGCAGAACGTCCTTGGTTTCCTTCGCCGTGCGGAAGCGGCTCAGCACGTCCACCTTGACTGGGAAGCCCTTGAAGCGCTTCAAGACCGTGTTGTAGTGCTGCTGTGCCAGAATCGTCGTCGGCGCAAGAATCGCAACCTGCTTGGAGTCCATCAGCGCCTTGAACGCCGCGCGCAGGCTGACCTCCGTCTTGCCGTAGCCCACGTCGCCGCACAGCAGCCTGTCCATGTTGCGCGGCGACTCCATGTCCGCCGTAATTTCCTTCACGCTCTGCTCTTGATCCGGGGTCAGCTCGTAGGGGAACATGTCCTCAAACTCGCGCTGCCACGGCGTATCCGCGCTGAACGCAAAGCCCGTTTCCTGTGACCGCCGCGCGTAGAGTTTCACAAGGTCAAACGCCATCTTTTTCAGGCCTTCTTTGACCTTCGCCTTCTGCTTCTGCCAGTCGCCGCCGCCGAGCTTGTTCAGCTTCGGGGGATTCGCCGGATTGCCGATGTAGCGCTGCACACGGCTGAGCGCCTCAATCGGCACATAGAGCTTGTCGCTCCCCTGATACTGGATTTGCAGATAATCCCGGCGCGTGCCGCCGTTTTTCATCTGCGCTGTGCCAAGATAAATGCCGACGCCGTGTTCCTCATGCACCACAAAGTCGCCGGGCTTCAGGTCAGTGAACGCGGCAATCTTTTCACCCGCCGCCTGCCGCTTCTTCGCCTTGCGGTAGCCCGTGCCGTACACGTCCGTGTCGCTGACGACAATCAGGCGCGCTTCTTCCCAGATGAAGCCGTGCGTCAGCGTGCCGGGCAGCACCTGCACACATTCTTCCGGCAGCTTATCGATTTTCTCCGCGAACGACGCGGCGACATCGTGTTCTTCCAGCGCTGCCGCCAGACGCTGACCGCGCGCCACGCCGCCGCACAGCACCGCCACGCGGTAGCCCTCGCGCAGCCAGCCGTCACAGTCCTCCGCCAGCGGGCGAATCTGCGACGAATACCCTGCCACGCGCTGCACGCCAAGATCAGCGGCATCCTTGACCGCCACGCCCGCCATGCCCTCCAGAAACTCCGTCACCGCGACCGTCGCGTACCCCTGCACATGCCGCAGCAGCTCGTCCCAGTCCATCAGCAGGGTTTCCTGCTCCTTGACGGCTTCGTCGCGGCTCATCGCGCCTTCGAGATCCTCCGCAAAGCCCGCCCGGCGTTCTTCCGCGCGCTTCCTGAGCAGATTCGGGTCGCTCAGCACGACGATTTCCGGCTCGAACCAGTCCAGCACCGTGTAAGTATCGTCCGTCAGCACGGTCAGCCACGCCCGAATGCGCTTGAACGGCAGCCCCTCCGCCAGCATGTCCGCGTCCGCCATCAGCTGGGTGCGGCGGCGTTCCAGTTCCGCCTTGCGCGCGGCAGTCTGCTGCTTTTCGCGAATCTTCGGGGTGATGTTCTTGTCGAAGAAGTCCGGCGCGTCCGCGTCATCCTCCGGCAGCGGCGGCAAATCCGAAAAGAGCGTCGAGCTCGCGGGCGTCAGGTCGCCCCCCTGCCGCTCGATGGCGTCCCGCATCCGCCGCGCTGCCTTTTCCGCATCCACCGGTGGAAGCAATACCTCCGTCGCGGGCGTGAGCGTGCATTTCTCCACCGAATCAAGGCTGCGCTGGCTGATGCAGTCAAATTCGCGGATGGAGTCCACCTCGTCGTCGAAGAACTCAATGCGCAAACTCTGGCTGCACGCCGGCGGGTACACGTCGATGATGCCGCCGCGCAGGGCGCACTGCCCCTTGCCCTCCACCATGCTGACGCGCTCGTAGCCCATGGCGGTCAGGCGGCGAATGAGGTCATTCAGGTCGATTCGGTCGCCGGGAGCAAGGCGAATCGTCTCTTCGCGGAAGCGGTCGGCGCTGCCCATGCGCTGCAAGGCGGCGTCCATACTCGTGCAGAGCAGGCGGATATCCCCCTCCTGCGCCCTTGCCAGCGCTTCCAGCCGCCGCCACGCGCTTTCGTGGCTCGACGCGCCGCGCGTAAGGTCAATTTCGCCGCCCGGCAGACACGCCACACCCGTTTCCAGCAGTTGCTGGCCGTCCTCGGCGTCGTGCGCCGCCTTGAGGTCGTTGCCGGAAATCAGCAGCACCTTTTTGCCCGTATCGGCGCAGAGTTTTGACGCGATATACGCCGCCATTGTGTCCGGCAGCCCCGTCACGGCGATGGGCTGTTTGCTTTCCGCTGCTTTCAGCAGCTTGTCATACGCTTTCGACGCAATGCCGGATAATAATGCCTGATTCATATGCGCTCCTTGGGATGAGTCGTGGTACGAAAAATACGCCTGTGCTTACACGGTCTTATTGTATTCCTGCATGGCATGGTCAATACCGTTTTTGACCCAGTCCTCCACGCAGTCCGCCGCGCGCTCGAACGCCTGCTGCATGGCGATTTGCTCTTCGCGGATGGTGTACTTGCTCAATACCCAGTCCGCCAAGTCCCAGCCATCGGGCTTTGCGCCCACGCCGACCCGCACGCGCGGGAAATTCTGCCCCGGCGTATTGGCGATGATGGAGCGCATTCCGTTATGCGTCCCGGCACTGCCGGATTTGCGGACGCGCAGGCGGCTGGCGGGCAAATCAATATCATCATAAATGATAAGCAGATTTTCCAGCGGCACTTTATACCAATTGAGCAGTTCGCTGACGCACTCGCCGGACAGGTTCATGAACGTCTGCGGGGCGCAGAGGACGACGCGCTTGCCGTCCACGGTCGTTTCGGTCAGCAGCCCCTTGCACTTGCTCTTGTTCAGTGTCACGCCCCACTTGCGGCAGAGCATTTCCAGCGTATCGAACCCCGCGTTATGGCGGGTATGGGCGTACTGCGTGCCCGGATTCCCCAGCCCAACGACAATCAGCGTTTCCTTTTCCATGGTGATTCCTCCAAAACAGGTCTTGGCGGAGAGGATATACACCCCCTCCGCTGAGATTGCAAGGAACAATTGCCCCTTGACTCTTTCGCGCGATTGAATTGCGCGCATCTTCATGCTGGTTTCGCTTGCTGCGCAGGGATTTCGCCTCTGCGGAGGCGACAAGGGGGGCAATGGAAACAGACAAAGTCTGCGGTCGCCCCCTTGACCCCTTCGCCTGCACTCTCCCATGCAGCTTGAGCTTTATCGGAGCGTTGTTAGTTAATGTGCCTTAGGCTTTCAGCCGTTCAACTTCCTCCCGCACCATATCCTTCGTGCAGAAATTCAGCGGGGAGAAGCGCCCGTCCAGCGCCTTTTCCAGCTTTGCAATCGCCGCTGCCTTGTCGCCCGCTTCCAAATCATAGCGCGACAGGAACCACAGCGTGTCAATCTGCGAATCCTTCTCCGCGTGTGCCTTCTCGAACCATTCCTTCGCCTTGTCCTTCTCGCCCGTCACGCGGTAATACGCCTGACCCAAGTTGTCCAGGCACACCGGGTCTTCGTCGTCATAGTCCACCGACTCCTGAATGAAGGCGAACATTTTGTCGATGCCCTCCTGCCATTCGCGGTCAATGTCCTCCTGCGTTTTGACCTTCGGCTGCTCTTCCGCTGCTTCGGTGGATGCTTCCGTGTCAGGCATTTCCGGCGCTTCGGCGGCTTTCTCCGGCGTGGCTTCCGCAACCGGCTTTGCGCCCGAATACTTCTCGACGTACATGTATCCCAGCGTCTGATAGGTCAGACCAATCGGCGCGCGGTTGTGCTGTTTTTCCAGCAGGTGAATCGCCTTGTCCAGCTCGCCCTTCTTCATCAGGCACGCCGCATAATCCACAAAAAGCTGACTCTTCTGGTCGGGCGTGAGGTCAGGGCACTTCTGCGCCTTGATGAGCAGGGGCATCGCCTTGTCGTAGCTGCCCTCGCGAATCAGCAGAATCGCATAGCCCAGCATCGGGCGCGCGGACATCAGCCCCTTGTCAATAGCTTCCTCATAGAGCTTCTTTGCCTGTTCCAGATCGCCTTTTCCGTGCGCGCGCATGGCCTGCTGCGCCTTGATGGTCGCCATGAATCCCATTGTCGTTTCTCCTTCAGCGGTTTTTGGCTGCCTTCTTTTTCAGGCGGTCATACCGATATTGTAGCGCATTTTGCTCCTCTTGTACAGAGGGCAGATCGAATAATGACGGTTCGGCGGACAGCGCCATCGCCCGCCTCGTCATGTCCAGCGCGGACTCGTAGTCCCGCTCATAATGCTCGTAGTGCTTCGCCAGCTCGATGTAGGGCTTCGTTCCGCCCTCGTGCCGCGCAATCATCCCCAGCCAGACCTTTACCGCCTCGTCTCGCTCGCCGCCCCGACGGTAGCTCTGTGCAAGACGCTCCTGCCCCTGCGCATGAAGATTGCCGCTCGTCAGCTGATAGCACTTCCGCGCTTCCGGCACATGCTGAAAGCGTTCCAGCGCCACGCCCATTGAGAACACATCCTCGTCGTGCCGCACGTTTTCCGGTGCGCGGTACATTTCCACCATCGCCGTCAGCAGCACGCATAGGCTCGCCACGTCCTGCGCGTTGTGTTCCAGCACATCCGTCAGCAGGTCAAACTTTCCCGTCTTGAGGTAGTCGAAGAAGCGCTGCGGCACCTGCGCGCCCGGCAAATCATCAAAGCGCGGAATGCCCAGCACCGCCTCTTCCAGCTTGCCCAGATTGCACCGCTGCAAGCGCAGTTTGAACACCCGCCGCGCAATATGCAATAGGTCAATGTGCGGCTTGTCAAGGCACGAATCATCCATACGGTTCATCAGGAAGCGGTCGCGCAGCAGCGGCACGTCGAATGTCCGTCCATTGAAGGTGCAGATCGCGTCGTAGCCCATCAGCGTATCCGCAATGGATTGCAGCAGAAACTTTTCCTCCGGATAATCGCGCATCACCAGCTGATGAATCTGGAATCCCGAATCCGTCAGGCAGCCCATGCCGACCTCGAACGCGACAGTCCCCGCGCCCATAAACCCGGTGGTTTCGGTGTCCAGATAGAGAATGTTCCGCGGGTCGAGATCGTCCGGCAATTCTTCCTGCGTCATCAGGCGAAGGGCGGACAGATCAAGGTCAAACGCGCCGGGAAATTCGGATAACTCGCGCATTTCCCGCCCGTGGTAGCAGTCCGTGAACTGCTTTTCCAGCGCTTTCGGGGGTGATTTCGGCTTTTCAATCGCTTTGAGCTTGTCTCGCAGATTCATTCCGTCAGCGCCTCCAAGAGGGCGATGGCGGTCGCTTTGCCGTCCTCGCCGATTTCACCCACCGGCCCGACGCACCCCGGACAGCCCTGACGGCACGCGCAGTCCCGCACAACTTGCAGCGCCTGCTCCAGCAAGAGCTTTCGCATGGCATACGCCTTCTGCGCCAGCCCGATGCCGCCGGGGATGTTGTCGTACAGCAGCAGCGTCGGCTTGTCCGTCAGCGGGCTTTTCACCTGATAGACGATTGCAATGTCCTGCGGCGCACACATCAGCGACAGCGGCGCAACAATCCGCAGCAGATTCGCCACGCCCATCATGCCATTTTTCAGCGTGTCGCTCTCGAACCGTGCCGCCAGCGCATCCGGCAGCGTCCACCACATGGCGGTCGTGTGCATTTCCGTCTCCGGCAGCCGCACATGCCCGAACCCCAAGGTTTCGTGCGTATCGAACCTAATCTTCTTGAACATCGTCACCAAGGTCGATACGCGGATTTCGCCCAGCGCCGTCAGCCCGCCGTCCTGCTCTTCCTCTTTTTCCTTGTCCAGCAGGGAGAGCGTCACGTTCAAGTCCGCGTCGGTGTAGTACCCCACGTCCACGCGGCGGATGAACGCTTTGCAGGCATCGAAATCCAGTTTTTCCACCTGATACTGCTGCGCCTCGTGCATGTAAATCGCGTTTTCGTGCAGCAGCATCGGCACGGTGTAACGGTCCATTTCGCCGATGACGCGGTGGTTCGCCGGATCGGTCGTGTCGATGATGACGAAATTCTCCTCCGCCCGCGCCGACCGCAGGGAAATCTCGCTTGCCGGAAAGTCCTCCGCCGACCAGTGATACCGCCCGCCGACGTGCCGCAGGATCCCCGCTTCATCGAGGTATTCCAGCAGCTCCGGCGCTCCGGGCGCATTCCCCAAGCCCTCGCCGTCCTCAAACGGCAGTTCAAACGCCGCGCACTTGAAGTGGTTGAGCAGAATATACAAATTATCCGGATTCAGCAGCGCGTTCTCCGGCGAGCGCTTCATCAGATAATCCGGGTGGGACACGATGTACTGGTCAAGCGCCGCCGAGGACGCAACGTAGAACACGATGGACGTCCCCTTGCGCCGCCCGGCGCGCCCCGCCTGCTGCCACGCGCTCGCGATTGTTCCCGGATAGCCGCACAGCACGCACGCATCCAGCGCGCCAATGTCGATGCCCAGCTCCAGCGCGTTCGTGGACACCACCGCGTCCACCCGTCCCGCGCGAAGCCCGCGTTCAATCTCTCGTCGCTCTGTCGGCAGATACCCGCCGCGATAACCGCGCACCCGCCCGGCGTTCCCCAGCGGGTCGCGCACCATGTCCTTCAGGTACTTCGTCAGCACCTCAACCGCCAGCCGCGACCGTGCGAACGTAATCGCCTGAATTCCATTTTGCAGCAGCAGCCCCGCAATCCGCCGCGTCTCCTGCAAAACGCCCTTGCGGATGCCCAGCTGCCGATTGACCAGCGGCGGATTGTAAAACACGAAGTGCCGCACGCCCATCGGCGCGCCGTTATCATCCACCAGGCTGACCTCGCGCCCCGTCAGCGTTTCCGCCAGTTCCTTCGGGTTCGCAATCGTCGCGCTGCACAGGATGAACTGCGGATGACTGCCGTAGAAATCGCACAGGCGCAGCAGCCGCCGCAGCACATTCGCCAGATTCGACCCAAACACGCCGCGATAGGTATGAATTTCATCAATCACGATATACCGCAGGTTCTCAAACAGCTTGACCCACTTCGTATGGTGCGGCAGAATCCCACCGTGCAGCATATCCGGGTTCGTCACGACGATATGCCCCGCCTGCCGAACCGCCTTTCGCGCTGCGCCGGGCGTATCGCCGTCATAGGTATACGTCTTGATATCAACGCCCATCGCCTCAATCAGCTCATACAGCTCGCTGACCTGATCAGCAGAGAGCGCTTTCGTCGGGAAGAGGTACAATGCCCGTGCGTCATCATTCTGCAAAATGGCAGACAGCACCGGCAGGTTATAGCACATCGTTTTGCCGGAGGCCGTCGGCGTGACAACCACAACATCCCGCCCTGCCAGCACCTCGCGGATTGCGTGCGCCTGATGGCGATACAGCTGATGCACCCCGCGTTTTTCCAGCACAGGTAGCAGCCGCGGATCAAGAGAATCCGGGAACGGCTCATACACCGCCGGACGCGCCGGAAGGACATCCCAACGGACAACATTTTGCATAAACATAGGGTCACTGCGGAGGGATTCCGCCAGCTGGTCAACATTCATAGGAAGCACCTCCCGACAAGGATTGCATTTCCCCCACATGATAGCAGATTTCTGTTCGCTTGTAAAGGCGAACAGGGGGAGGGAGAATAGGGGAAAAGAAAAAAGGATAAACACGCGGGCAAAGCAGGGAAAAGCGACCAACTCAATCGCGCGAAGGGGTCAAGGGGGGGACTTCGTCCCTTTTTCTCCGCCCCTTGCAGGGTGCAGGGACAGCGTCCCTGCTGGGGCTTGGGGCAACGCCCCAACTGTTGGTCGTCTGACCTACTCCAAAGGAAAAGTCAAGCATGGCACCTTGGTCGCAGGCAGCGAAGCGTCCCTGCGCACAAACTCCCGCTCCCGCAGGAGCGGAATCCCCCAGCAACACAAAAAATCAACTATGAAAATGTGCATCCGAAGCAATCCAGAAGGCGACCGCAGACTTCGTCTGTTCTCACTGCCCTCTGGTCGCCTCCGCAGAGGCGAAACCCTCTGCAACACAAAAATCAACTTGCTTAAACCCACAAAGCCGCAAACATCATTGCCTTTTGCCCCCAAGGAGGATTTTCCCCATGCAAAAAATCCCCCGCCTGTCGCACAACAGACGGAGGAAATTGATGCAAACTCTACTTGAGAAGTGACGGAACCACCCTTGCGGACGATTACGCTTCCTCGTGGGTCTTGGGGAGCGCACGCATCACATTGCCGCTGCGCAGGCAGCGGGTGCAGACGTTCATACGCTTCGCAGAACCGTTGACCACCACGCGGACACTCTGCACGTTGGGCGCCCAGGTACGGTGGGTCTTACGGTTGGAGTGGCTGACGTTGTTGCCGTTCAGCGTACCCTTTTCGCAGATCTCGCAAAACTTACCCATGGAAATCCACCTCCTTGTTGGAGTATGCACACATCAAGCCTTGACAGTATATCATACTCTGCGGCAAAAAGCAAGGGGTTTCCTCAAAAATTCAGCATTTGGAAATCTGTGAGCATGGGATGGTGATTATCGGAGGGACGTGGGTAGCGCGAGTGGTCGGTCGCGCCCATTTGGCGCGACACAGCACAGATGTTGGAAAGAGCTGCTTGGGGGCGCTCCTGCGGGAGCGCGAAGTTACTGGCAGGGACGCTTCGCTGCC
>ERZ773157.1438-NODE-1438-length-22378-cov-102.650092_pt1 | contig 22378 bp, 21 predicted proteins | sample MGYA00511480_ERZ773157 | MGnify/ENA primary metagenome ERZ773157 (study PRJEB29015, sample SAMEA2737863) | human gut metagenome | biome: human gut; feature: human-associated habitat; material: faeces | place: China | collected 2012 ... | reverse complement strand
AAGAAATATGTACAATAAAATGAATTTTGTCGCTTTGCAAGCAAAATCCCACTAACCCCTATAGGTTGCGGATTTGAGGGAAAAGATAATCAAATTTGGTTGTGGCTTTATCGTCATCTTCTTTGTGGTGATGATATGTATTGCCATGTGTTCTGCTTACTTTGCCACAAACGAAGCAAGTAGCACACCGGAGATTACCATGATGTCTTCTCCTAAAACGCTTCATATCTCAAAGTTCGAGGTTGAAGACGTATTGGAAGATGGCAGCGCAGTAGCGCATGTGGAAGACTATTCCGCTGATATAGACTTTATGGGCAAAGTGCTGTTTCAGAATGATGGAACAGACAGTTACGTGAATGACCAGATTATCACGGCTCCGAAAGGCAAGGTGGAACAGATAGGAACATGCAAGTATTCCGGCAATACCATCCCAGTAATCAGAATCATAAAATAGAAGAGGTATGCTAAATAAAAGTATAAACGAAATCACTCTGTTCCGCTATCTTTTTAATCTCGACAACAGAAATCTGCCTCAGAGCATTCTTTCATGGTTCGCTAAAGTTGGCAATGATACGGATTCAGACAGAGAACATGCGGTGAAGGAACTTGCTACATTAAAAGGGAAGTGCCGCAATCTGGTGGTATCCTCTAAAACTTTTGTGGATGCCATGGATAAGTCCTATATGAAGTTCACGCAGTTTCATATGGATATCCTTGCTGAGCTGGATAATGAGAACGGAATCGTGCGTAGCCCATATTTTATGAAGGGCTGTTATGTGGTTTACCGCATCAAAAACGGATGCCTCACGTTATGGGTATTCCACGACGGTATAGATAAGTATATTTCTATCCCTACCTACTATATCTGTGCTTCTCCAAAGGACAAGATAAAGGGAAAAGGACATCAGCTGGACTGCATGGTGCTGCCATTGCTCGACAAATGCATGGAGGTAAACCTTAGAGACTATATAGATATGGTTCTCGATTATCTGTGTCTCAGACAGTGGGCAGAAGTGGAACTGGGTAAGGTCTCCACTATAGCTAAAAAGGAGACTAAGAAGAAAAAAGCACAGGAAGTGGTAAAGCCAGGTCTCGATTTCTATACATTCGACAGCAAGTGGTACACGGAAATCTCCAATGATGAATCTTTCAAGGTTAGCGGTCATTTTAGGCTCCAGCCTTATGGCGATGGAACCAAAAGGCTGATATGGATTAACGAATTTACCAAGAATGGCTATCATCGTAAAGCCACAATAGATAAGGTGAAGGATGGGGAGGTTTCCTTGTCATAAAAAGCCGTTCTCCGACTGCAAGCCCCCCTAAAATGATAGAACTATCAGTTTACGACAGTAAGCTATTGGTAAAGTTGCGAGGGAGGTGGTCGAAATTTTCGACTACCACTCGATTTTATTAATACATTGGATATCACAAAAATAAACAATGGCAGAAATAATGAAAGATGTTATTTACTTAACCTTTGAAAACATATACGTAATTGTTAGTATGGTAGTAATTTTAGTAATAGTTACTACCATACTCATCATGCGCTTTATTTTAAAACGTAAATATTATCGTGGCATCTACGAGTGCATCGATTATTTCATTCGGAATTGCCATGATACGGCATTTTATAATCCGCAAAATCATGCCACATTTACAGAATATGAGGCTCTATTCGCCAAGTGCAAGAAGCATAGAAATTCATGGTTTCTTGGGACTGGAGGGAAAATATACATGGAGAAATATCTCTATTGGTTCGATGAAATTCAGACTTTCATGGAAAGGATGTCGTTATTCATGTCTGATGACCATTATTTTGCACATAGTGAATTCCTAAAATGCATGGAAGAATTGAATATAGAGGAAAATACGGAATTTTTCCTGAATAACCAGTTTTTGAAATATGTCAACAATGTGATTCCTGAATCTTATCTTGACTTGGAAAAGTACAAACGCGCATTGTCCATCGGCTTCTCTGATATTCCTCAGAAGCATAATGAAAAGTTTGTGCAGGAGGAACTCGCTAATAACAAAGAATATTTTGACACCGTACTCAAATATCCATTGGATAAACAGCAGAGAGCATCAATAGTCAAGTTGGAAGATAACTGCCTTGTTATCAGTAGTGCAGGTAGTGGCAAGACTTCAACAAGTGTGACAAAAATCAAGTATCTCGTTGATAAAAGGCATATTGCACCGGCAAGAATATTACCATTAACCTACACAGCAAAGGCTGCCAAAGAACTTACAGACAGACTGGCTTTGTCAGCGGAGGGCTTGCGGTGTTATACATTCCACAGTCTGGCGTTTCACATCTTAGCGGAAGCGACACAAGAGAAGCCTGATGTTTGTGATACAAACACCATGCTGAAATGCTTCTACTATCTGGTTAATCACAATGCAGATTTCAAAAAAGCAATCAACAAGTTCCTTACCGACAAAAAGTCATTAACAAAAAACGAACACGAATATGTTAAGGCTGAAGACTACTATGCGGATAGGGCTCTTTATGGGATACAGGCCCCTTTTCTAGATATGGATGGCAGGATTATCTTTACGAGAAGCGAAGAGGAAAAAAAATATGCACCTTCCTCTCTATGAATGGAATTTCATTCAGATACGAATGTCCATATTTTAAAAATACTGCTACAGAATCCAAAAGACAATACAGACCAGACTTTACTATTTATTTTCAGCAAAATGGAAGGCCAGTCTTTGTCATTCTTGAACACTTTGGAATAGATGCCAATGGCAATGTTCCTAGGTGGTTTGGCGAAGGTAAAAAAGGTGGCTTTTACGAAGCAAACAAATTCTACAACGAAGGAATTAAGTGGAAAAGAGAAATCAATAGAAAGTATAACACAATACTTCTTGAAACCACAAGCGCCATGTTCCATGATGGAACCATATACGAGAGATTGACTCAGCAACTCAAACAATATGGAATCCCGATGAGAGAATTGACTGAGGATGAGAAATTTGAAAAGCTGGTAAAACGCAATAAGAGAATGGAAGACTCCATCCTCCAGCTCGTTACGACCTTTATCACCCTCATGAAATCTAATAGACATAATCCTGAGTCTGTGCTGGACCTTATAAAAAAGGAAAATAACAATCCTTTGTTTATCGAGAGGTCTGAATTCATGATTCATGAGATTTTCCAGCCAATTTTTGACGAGTACGAGAATATGTTGCATGAGAATAATCAAATCGACTATACTGATTTAATCCTCAAAGCGACAGATGTATGCAACTCCGGGTTATACAAGAAAGAATATGACATGATTCTTGTTGATGAGTTCCAAGACATATCTGTTGATAGATTCGATCTTTTACAGTCTTTAAGAAATAAAAAGAATCTCACTAAACTATATTGCGTTGGCGATGACTGGCAATCCATTTTCAGATTTTCGGGGAGTGACATCTCGTTATTCAATGGATTTGAGGAGCGTTTTGGCTTTTCAGAGAAATGCGCCATCGAAACAACATATAGATTTGGAAATCCAGCAATAGACATTTCTTCCCAATTCATTATGGAAAATAGTGCCCAGGTTCCTAAAGAAATTAAGCCTGTGAACGAATCTGTTAGAACAGAAATTAAAACTGTCGCTTATCATACAGATGATACTGGAGATTCACAATATATGGTGTTGGAAAAGATTGTATCCAAGATTCCTGCAGAGCAATCTATCATGCTCATTGGACGTTATCATAGTGATGCCGAGTTCATACCTAATGAACTTGTGATGAGAAATGAAAAGAGAAACATTGTTTCTGTGCATATTTCTAAACGAGATATACCATATAATACCATTCATTCAGCCAAAGGTCTGGAAGCTGACAATGTTATTGTCGTATCTTGCAGCCAAGACGGCAATGGGTTCCCTTCAAGAGTTAGTGATGATCCAATTTTAGGTTATGTTCTCAGTGCCCCTGAGACCTTTCCATACGCTGAGGAAAGAAGATTGTTCTATGTAGCTATCACAAGAGCAAGAAAACAAACCTATGTGATGTATAATGAAAAATCACCATCCTGTTTCATAACCGAACTGGCAAAAAAGCAAGGAATGTTTGAATGCCCTTGGTGTCATAATGGTAATCTGAAAGTGGTTAAGGAAGGTAAAAATGGTATTAAGCATTGGAGATTATATGGATGTACTAATTATACTGCTGGCTGTCAGTATACATTATTCCTTGATTATTGCGATGAAAAAGAGAAGCAGACAAAAATCAAGTCCATTTTATAAATAAGAATATCCTTCAAAGTTCTCCAGTATTTCTTCCGGTTCCTCCTCTGTTTCCAATCGAGTAGGAGGAAAACGAAGCAGTTTTCTTCCTACTTTCGTTTTCCGACCTCTCACACCACCGTACGTGCGGTTCCGCATACGGCGGTTCCTATTTTGGATACCATTCGAGATACGCCTCCATTAAAGTAGCATACCCTGCTAAGCGTAGTTTATTGTTATCTATCGCCCTTTTTAGAACAGGGCTGTCAGCTATTCGCCAATAGCCCTTGCGAGTGTTACCCCATTCGTATGCTTGGTATTTATTGATACCGCATCTAATTGTTATGACTTTTCCATGATTTTGTGTTGGTTAGTTCGCTTTTTTTCTTAATGGGGCTAAACAAAATTAAATTATTCCCTGCTGTGAGGGAGTTATCCTGCTGTGAGATATTAATCTTTGGAACAAATGACTTGTTTTCATTTATGTTTGGAAGCAAACATGTTTGCATGTTTGGTTTCAAATAAACTTTTTTGCGAAAATGATATTGAGAAAGGACGTCCAGAAAGTTGATTGATAGATGATTAGAAACAAAAAAGGCAGGTGAGAGTAATGTCGTCTCAACCTGCCTTAACACATAATATTCACGTTTTATCTGTTGATATAGTATTTATCTTTTCATGCTGCCAAAGCTTCTCGAAGAGGTGTTGGTTGGCTTTGTTCTATTCAACTTGCCATCATTTTTATGGTATGCCGTATAGTTTGGCTGTTGTGGTCTTGCTACGATTTCTGGCCGTCTTCCACTAGGAACAGTAGTAGCAACATTCTTGTTGCCTCTATTGCCCCCAAAAATATGACCTGCATTTGGGTATCTTGCATAGATGTTATGTACGTATGCTCCCTTTTTCCAGCTGATTGGCTGGTAGAAATAGCTTGCCTTCTTGAATAACTTCCATTGTGAAGAGCTGAGAATACCCATCATTTGTTTGTTACGATAGCTCCAGATTTGAGAGTGAATATCGTTGCGGCCATTAATGCCGTTTAGATAATCAAGGTTCATCTGGTATGCCTTCTCCCTTTGCCAATTATTTAAGTTCAACTCCTCCACCATCTTGTCTGTAAGGATACGTGCCTCCTTGATGGTGTTATCTATTCTCTGTGCAGAAACGGTCATACTCATGACGGCTGCCATTACCATTATCATTATCAATCTTTTCATAACTCATGTTCTTTAAAGGGTTACTATTCTAATTACTTCTACTGTATCATCGAGATAACTTCAGTCTCTTGATTACGGTTGCAAAGATATGGCGATTTAGCGGGATGACAAAGGGATATACTCTAAATGGAAGGTGGATTTTCCCTATTTAGTAGTAGGGATTTGTGAGTAGTGGTTGTTTTTTTACCGAATTGTTTGCTCAATTCATTGGTTTTTAGTATTTTTGCACACCATTTTTTAAAAGTAAGAATAATGAATAAGACACAGATTGTAGCAGCATTTGCTGAAAAGGCTGGCATCACAAAGACTGATGCCTCCAAGTTCTTTAACGCTCTGATGGGTGTGATGGCTGATAACATCGTGGAGGGAGATGGAGAGATTTCCATCCCTGATTTCGGCCGTTTCTCCATCAAGCATGTAGCGGAACGCCAGGGTGTTAATCCTGCAACAGGCGAGAAGATTACCATTGCAGCTCGTGACAAGGTGGTATTCAAGGCTTCAGATAGCCTTCCATACTTCTCTCGCAAGCATAGTAATGAGTAAGTTAGGATAGTTAGTTTATATCTCAAATCGGTAGCCATCAGAGTCATCTGATGGCTTTTTTAGTACTGTGCAGATAGGATGGACTGAAAATTTGTACTTGTGTGGCAAATTATTGAGTAATTTGTGACGTAGTATCTTATTTTTTTGTACTTTTACAGGCTGGAAAGTTAAGGCTTGAGCCATGAATATAAAATTATGGTAAACTTTTTAAACGAATTGAAGATGGTATACTACATAGTGCACGGATGGTTTCTTCCTTCGGAGAAGACTGAGGAAAATTTAACGCAGAACCTGATCAACATGGCATTTCTGCCTCTCATGAAGAGGGTGTACGAGAACGAGGAGAAAGCAAATGAGAAGGTAAGCGAGCGCCTGAACTGGATGACTTATCTTTCAGAGCAAAAAACCTGAATAACTTGGAGAATCAATGAGAAACCTAGCCAGGAAAAGATGGAAGACTTTCTGATGGAGATACTGGAGTTAACGGAGGAGGGGCAGAAGTTGCTCAGAGCAAAAATCAATTACTGGAGCCAATATTGTACGAGTATCTGATACTGGATGAGATGGACATACTTACGCTCAGCCAAGTACTGATGAACCTACCAACACCATGAATGGAGGCAGACTACGGGCCAACTACAGCTGGTGATCAAAAACATATATGAGAAAATATTTTGCCCATACGGTGCATGAAGTATGGTTTTTCTGATAGCCTACGCTCTTGTATTCTAAAGAATCTAGTCTTAGAGTTGAAAAATATACTTACTCTGGGCTTGGGGCAATGGGATGAGTTGATGACATATCCTTTTCCATTTAAGTTCTTGCAAGAGTATCTGGACAACCAGAGTGAAATGACGTTTTCAAAGCATTGAAGTGAAATGTGATGTTTTAAGTTCTTTTGTTTCAGATATTTGGTATGCTCTCGCCTCTTTTGGTGTGAGATCATGCCTATACTATGAGTCATTTTTTGTTTCTTTGAATATTAATTATGTAGGCATAAATGTTAAATCTTAGTCAATGTAACGAAAATGCTACCTATATATTTGGTGGTTAGTTGCTTTTTTGTTACCTTCGCAGTGTCAAAATGACAAAGAGCACTTACAAATAAAGAAACTATCAGAATTACTGAAGAGACTGAGAGATGCGGGATGCATCCTGTCTCAACATGGTTCAAAGCACGACAAATGGACCAATCCTAAGACTGGCGCTTACGATTATGTGCCTAGGTACTGCAAGGAGGTGGCCCAAGGGACTGCTACAAAAGTGCTCATAGATTGGCAGGAGAATAGATCCTGCTAATCTATAAGCCATGTGTGGATTTATTTGTGGAGCTCTTTTACTAAAAATATAAATGTATGGTGAAAAGAAAGGTTTTAGTTACAGTAGAACAAGCATCTGATGGTTCGTATTGGTGTCATACAGAAGATGCGATAAACAAGGGGCATTTCAACTCTGTGGGACGTACCGTAGAGGAGGCAAAGCAGGATTTGCTTGATTGCTACGAGGAGGCTAGGGAGTTTGAAGATGATTTGCCGGAAGTAGATTTTATCTACAAGTACGATATTCAATCATTCTTCAATTACTTTTCATATCTCAATGCGTCTGATATTGCCCGCCGTGCTGGCATCAACCCATCGCTCATGCGACAATATATCAGCGGTGTGAAGAAAGCCGGAGAGAAAAACTATCAACGCCTGTCAGCTTGTGTCGGCAAGATTAAAGAGGATTTTAGAGCAATCTCTTTCTAGTAAAGATTGATTGTTTCATATACATTGTTAAAGAGCTCGAAGCCCTGGTACGAGACGTATCGGGGCTTTTTTCTTGCTGTTTTCTGGAAATGTTCAGCAAAATGTTAATATAATATTGACAGGTAAGCGCTATGTTCTTTAGCTTGTGGGTAGTTCAATGCATTGGTGCAGGTTACAAGAGCAACATCTATGTGGAGAATAGTGTTTATGCTACTGCTGCTACCCAAAAGAAGCCTTGGGATTGCAAGACTAGTGCAGTTATAAAGACTACAATATCACATTGAAGGGTTGTGAAGGTGCTTCGGAAGCACAGAGCAAGAGTGGTAACAACGAGTATTTCGTTCCATCGAAATACTATACTTATAAGGCTAATGATGCTTCTGAAGTGAAGAACTATGTAACAGCAGCTGCCGGTGCAACTCTCAAGGTGTCTTATGGCTCAGGTGTAAGCAAGTCAAGATCTGTTTCCTTCGGCGATACAGATGGGCAGACTACAGGCGTCTGTGACTTTACAGAAGCTGCATCTGTACTCTCTACTCGTATTTTTACCTTGAAAGGTAATGAGGTACAGACTCTTCAGCCAGGTTTGAACATTGTGAAGACCACCTACTCAGATGGTCATACAGATGTGAAAACAGTATTGAAGAAATAGAATAATGGCCTTCGGGATATGATTGTCCCGGAGGCTTTTTTGGTTATCGTTACTTCCATGACATCTATCTATTAATCAAAACAAAAACTCCCTGATAATATAAACTGTTATTTTTAGTTGTACAAAACAGTCATTTTCCGAAAAGAATCAGATAATCCACTAAAATTCTACATATAATCCACCATACTTAGCCTCTTTTGGCGTAATTTTGCCATCACCAAACGTATTTTCTGAAAAAGGAAAGCATTGAAAAGTCGATGCTTGATTACGGATTAGCAAGAGAATAAACAATTACAATTTCATATAAACCGAAAGTAACCAATGAAAAAGAATTTTTTAATGACGGCTGTTATACTGCTTGGCATCATGACAGGTTGTACTGACAGCTTGGAGCAGCAACTAGCTCCTGCAGCAGAGGTTGAAACTGAGTTGACAACAAGAGCTTCTTCAGGTCGCCTTAGTACTTACACTCCTCCATCGTATATTGATGATTATGCATCAATGGCAGGTTGGGACCAGCGTGGCAGTTGGAATTTAGCCAACGTGCATGACCCTACAGTCATGAAGGCTGATGACGGCTACTATTACATGTATCAGACTGATGCCTCTTATGGTAACAGTTTGGATGGACATGGCCATTTCTTCTGCCGTAAGAGCAAGGACTTGATCAACTGGACTTGGGTAGGCTCCACCATGAGAAGACAGCCTTCTTGGGTGGCAACCAAGGTGAATGAATATAGAGCAAAGGAGGGCCTTCCTGCTATCAAGCATTTTCGTTATGGATTTTGGGCGCCATGTGCTCGCAAGGTGAGAAATGGCTTGTACCGAATGTACTATTGCATCGTGGTTGATAATTACATCGGCAATGGCTTATATGCCGATGCAGCCAATTTTGACAACACCTGGACAGAAAGAGCTTTCATTGGCATGATGGAAACTTCCGATCCGGCAAGCAACCATTGGACAGACAAGGGCATGGTAGCTTGCTCTTCCACTGACCGTGGGTTCAACTGGGGAAGAAACGGTCAAGGTGACTGGAATGCATATTTCAAGTATAATGCCATCGATCCGTCATATATCATCTGCCCTGATGGCAAGCATTACCTCATCTATGGTTCATGGCATTCTGGTATTGTTGCCATGCGCCTGAACCCGAATACAGGTATGCCTTATGAGAATATCGGTGACCCATGGGGAGACATCAGCAAATATGGCAAACGTATCTATACTCGCAATATCAATAGTCGCTGGCAGGCATCTGAAGCTCCGGAGATCATATATCACAATGGCTACTATTATCTTTTTCTGGCCTACGATGAACTTTCTGTGGCTTACAACACTCGTGTGCTGAGAGCCAAGAATATAGAAGGTCCCTACTATGGCAAGGATGGCAGAGACTGTACCAACAAGGGTGGGGAGGCATATCCAATTCTGACACATCCGTACAAGTTCAACAATAGTCCAGGTTGGGTAGGTATCTCTCATTGTGCTGTCTTTGATGATGGAGAAGGTAACTGGTATTTCTCATCACAAGGTCGTTTGCCGGCAGGAGTAAATGGCAATCCATATTCAAACGCCCTTATGATGGGACAAGTACGTTCCATTCGATGGACACAGGATGGCTGGCCAGTCATTATGCCTGAGAGATATGGTGATGTGCCACAGCTTACCATTCTCGAAAGTGAATTGAAGGGAACCTGGGAGAATATCACCCTGGAGTATAATTTTGGTCAGCAGTGCAGTTCTGAGAGCATGACACTGGGTGGTGGTCATAAGATTACTGCAGGTTTCCATGCTGGTGGCAAGTGGTCCTACGACAAGGCAAATGCCATTCTCTACATAGATGGCATACCTATGTATTTGCAGAGAGAATGTGATTGGGAATCCAATCCTAGAAAATATACTATTGTATATTCCGGACTCAGCAACTATAACAGTATAAGGAACCGCAAGTCATATTGGGGCAAGAAGAATTAAGACATTAAAGGAATTAAGGTAAAAGGTAGATGACAAAAAGAAAGTTGCTGACTTGACTATCAAGTCAGCAACTTTCAGCTTTTGCAAGGGTTAGCACTTCGCACCCAGTTTTTGTAATCGCATGATGATGCATTGGTTGTTCTCGTTCAAGACCATACTAATTGTTGCATGTCTTATCTTCATATCATTTTTTCTTAGAAAATAATTCTACATATTCAAATCAATAACTTATCTATAATAACGTAGTTTTAACATTGATATTATTCATGATGCTATGATTTTGTAGAGACATTGCCAATCATTATGGTTCATCAATCTAAAAGAGCGAGGTTGGGTTTGTGGAATCCCAAATCTTGCTCTTTAAATTCTGTTTCGTCAATGTCAGTCTTTTGAAATTTTAAAGCCCAACTTTAATATGAGCTTAATCGTTTCTATAGACATATTGCGGTCGTAAGTTCTTCCCTCCTCTGAGTAGCTAATTCAAAAACTGATAGCAGCTTTCGCAGTCTTATATTCATTGTTTTTTAGTAGGAGAAGATTCCTTTTTCTCTGATTTGCCGAATTCAGTTTGTATCTTCTTGATCATGTCCTTTACCTCCTGGTCGATGCGATTGAAGTTATTGTAGAGAATTCGTTCCTTGGCATCCGTGGACTTGAAGTTGTAATATATAGGAAGAGGGTAGTTCTTATAATCCTCTTCTTCTGCCTTGATTTCGTCCATGTTGAAGTTCGTTTTGCAGAAGAACTTGGAGGTTTTGAACTCCTCGGCCTCCTGTATATTCATAGAGCCGTTCTTGCCAGTTTTGGTTACGGTAAAGTCTCTAGCAGTCTGTCCGCAGATCCAACCGGATGCCATATCGCTGATTTTTGAGGCAGGTACCAAACTGTCCATGTTCTCATTGAGATTGATGGAAGTACGGTCTCTATCAATCGTAATACCTTTCTTGAGTTGGACTACCTTTCCGAAGATGTCTCCAGATAGCCAGTCCAAGGTATCCTTGCTTCTGGCGGAACCACTGATGACATTGCCCACGGTAGTGATAATCTTGTCTTTACCCACCTTGCCATAGTCAGCTTCAAGCTGAGGTAACTCCTGAAAACCGAGAGTGACGGCTACTTTATTACTTCGAGCTGTACCGATAAGTCTGTCAATCTTATGAAAGTAGAGCGTCGGCAGCTCATCCACGATGATACTCACAGGGACGTTTTTGCCTTGACCACTATTCACTCGGGTTACCAGACGGTTGAGAATCAAAGCATTCAGTGCACCGATGATACTCTCCATTTCTGGGTCGTTGGCGATAAGCAGATAGCTTGGATTCTTCGGGTCTGAGACCTTCAAGTCGAAGTCATCTCCACTGAACACCCAATAGGCTTCCTTGGTGGCAAGACGCGATGTCTGCACTCGGAGCGTACCTATCATACCTTCCAGCTGTTCCATAGCCTTGTTGTCAAAGGCTGTTTTGAATGGTCCCAAAAGGGGATATACTTCGGGGTCGGTGACCAGAACCTCGAAAATCTCCTCATAAGAGTGGTTCAAGAAGGAGAGTACATGAGGCATGTCGGAGTACTGGCCTTTCCAATAAGCTGGCTCTACCAGTTTATCCATCTGTCCCAGGCAGCCTTTGGCATACACTCGTCCTGTGAGTCGTTTATGATGAGTCTCTGGGTCTTCGCTATACTCAGCATCCAGTTCATGACCGTATTCATCGTATGGTTTCTTGCCGTAGTTGACAAAGAAATAGATACATGCGGCCAGGAAATTGGTGGCTGATGTCTGGAAGAACTGGTCGCTACCACCACCTGAGCCCTTTTGACCTTTCTGGAGGGATTCAATGAGTGTTTCTGCTGTTTCCTGAGCAGCTGCCAGATTGCCTATATACTTTTGCTGGATAGGATTTACTCTACAGCTGTATTCTACGTTTACGAAGTTAATGATACGGAATTTACACCCTTCCGGGATTTTCTTCTGTTCCTTATTCTTTCTATAATGATAATATAGCTTGGTGGCCAGGGTCGGAAATTTATAATCGTACACCACCATCGAGAACCCTTTACTGGAATGCTGCCTAATATAAGGTTCTATAACAGAGAATGTTTTACCTGAACCAGGGGTTCCCACTACCCAGGTTCCTCTGAAAGGATTGATGATGTTGATCCAGCCATGACGGAATTTCCCCTGATAGTAGAAGCGCATCGGTATGTTCACGGAATATGAATTACAGACACACTCCGTGGATTGCTCGAAACTCTCGTTCTCCAAGTTGAATCGGTCTTTGAGCATGCCGCTTCTGAAGTACTTGGATATATTGTCAAGTGCTACCTGTGTCAATACCGTTCCGGCAATTGACAATAGCATATATACCCAAATGTTACCACTAAGTATGCCTATTTTGAAGTGCCAATCCCAATAGTAGATACCAACAGACAGCAAAACCATCAGAAGGCCTGAGGATATAGGCCAGATAACCATTTTCTTGGCATCATACTCAATCTGCTTCTTATTTTTTGTACCAATGCAGGTAATAATGACCATGATGAGGGTCACCAGTTTACTATAGGGCAGGAACTGATATACAGACAGGTGCTGAAGTTGGCGATGTAATCCTGTTATGATGCCTCCCAAGAAATCCAAATCTTCGGGATTGAAGGCATACATGAAGAACTCCAGGAGCAAAGTCACATAGATGACAGCCCTAAACAGGGTATAGGTTCCTTGTAACTCTTTTGATTCTTCCATTGTTGTATTTACTTGTTACATTTTACACTATTGGCTTTTTGTTTCCAACGTTCCTGGCATGCCGTGACAATTTCTGTCATGCTTCTGGTTTTCCTAGGATTGCCCCTGAGTTCATACCAGGAATCCATGAGCGTGGTGAAGGAAATGAGTCTGTTCATCTTTCTCATCTTATAGTTCAGAGCACGGAGACTTCTTCTGACATTACTCATGCATTCGATCCTTTCCTTGACAGTCATCTTCGCATTCTTATCCCTGTCTTTATTCAAAGGAACAAGAAGTTTGATGTCTGCTGCCACTTGCATACCAGTCTCGACCACCTCCGTATAAATGTTGTTCTTCCTTTCTGATACTGCTACAGCTATGAGATTAGCAGGACAATCGGATGATGTGGCTTTCAGCTGCTTGATGTTCTTGAACGCCTGATCCACCTCATAATAGATGCCATAAGTCTCGGCTGCAATACTTAGAATGTCTCCAAAGCTATCCAGATAAGAATTGAACTGTTTTTGAAAATCAGTGATTTCCTCCACTTCTTCTCTTAGGAATTTATGCCCCGACAGGTTAAGTGTCATGGCAGCATCCTGAGCTATAAGCGTTTGCTTTGCCTGTTTTGCATAAGTATAGAACATACCGGCTCTTATTACGTCTCCACCAACCCATGCCTTTACCTGGGTATGAAGAAGCAGGAGTGTTCCACAAATCAAAATATATCTATTCATTAGCTCATGCATTTTATTGGAACCATGGTTTGTGTTCTTGCCTCATACGATAGAATCTTGCCACTTGTTTCATGGCCTTGCCATGTCGCCTGATGGCATCTGAGGCTATCATACCATTTGTCTTTTCGATTTTCCCAGCTATGGCTCTGTTCCACACGTCCTCAAAATTGTAGATACAGACACTAAGAGCAAGGCTACGAAGTTTTTTGTTCAACACTTCTAATTCCTCGCTCAGTTGCCATAGGAGCATCGTACGCTCAGCACCATTGAGCATGCTCTCTTTACCGCCTGCCTTGATGACTTTGTTCAAGATGCGGTAGGCTTTAGTAAACTCTGCCACAGTTTCCATGTAGAGATTATTCATGCTCATGGAGGCAAATACACCTTCTGGATTGATTTTTCTGGCTTGGTCAATCTCCCACAAATAGGTGAGTGTCTGCATGCCATCTTGATACAGAGTGGCTGCTGCAGCTATTTTCTCTGCGTAGCCCTTGGCTGTTGTGAGATAGGCATTATACTGCTTTTCCCATTTTTTCATGGTGGCAGCATCCTTTACCATCGATCCCTGTACGCCTGCAAGATCATTCATATTGTCAGTTTGACTTTTTATTTTGGCACTTAGATTAGCTTCTCCTTTTTGTATGGCAGCATATTGCAGGGGATTGGAGGTTGCTACCCCTTGGCTATGACCTTTAATCCAGACGGAAAAAATGAATATGCCTGCCAGAAGCAGCTTTTTCTTAATTTGTAATTTCATAAATTCCCTTTTTCCTTTTATAAAACTCAACTCTGCGTCGGATTTCTCCGACAATATCCTTCCTTGCCTTGATTCCCACCAGTTTGAGACAGCCATTGGTTCGGTCTCTGCTAAGGATGATGACCGTTTTGATACCGACCAATAGCTGTAGTAGGTTTTGACGTTGCTCATAATCCACTACACGATAGAGTTCAATATAGTGAGTTGTTCTTGCCACCAAACCCTTCCTTATAATTATCTGCTCTGAAGTTATTGTGTAACTTGTCACCAGTTGGGACAGGGTAGCCAGCGCAGACATGAATATCCCAAAGATGGCAAAGGAATAGAAAATCCAATGCTCAAGTTTAGTGATATGATGCCCCATCCATATGCATCCCAATATGAATGGTATGAAGAGCAGGTTAGTGAGCAGAATGTATCGGCAGCATGGACGTAGTTTCACCTTGGGATAGGCATTTGTTTCGAAGTTATACATATGATATTGATGAATAGTACTACTTTTACTTGATTTTGGGGAGATGGGCTATATGCCCATTCCCCTTCCTTCTCCACGTGACATGGCCGCTTCATGATTGAAATTCTCAAATTTGGCCGCAGCCACTTCCGCCGGGGAAACTACCCCAGGCTTGAAATAGACACCTTTATGCTCGTAAATGTCAGGACGTGGCATGGCTGGTCTTGATAGAATGGCTGCTACGTCCAAGCCTGTTGTCACTGCCGCCAAAATTGCTGCTCCCAAGTTGAACCCATGTCCTTCCTTTGTACACATCTTCACTTCAGGGAAAATCTTGTCAAAGAGCTTCATGCGTTGAATATCATTTACCGCCAGGAACTTATTATATTCCTTTTGGGTAATCTCGTGAGAGAATACATTGCCATCGATGACAGCGGACATCTTGTATTTACCCTCAATTACCTTGCCGTCAGCATCTTTGAGACGTTCCACGGCAATGTCACTGACTTCCGTGGCTCTTCCATGTTCACCACTTCTTCTCCACTCCTTGCTTGATTTGAGATTTTCAAGCCCCTCACCATTTACCTTGGCATCACCCAGGAGAGTTAGCTTGGTTTCTCTCTGAAGGTCAGAAAGAGAGATGTCTCCCAGTGACTTGCTCTCTGAAAGGATGAGTTTTTTGATGTCCTCCTGTGACAATGAATCCACAGAAAGACCTCTTTGTTTGAGAAGGTTGGCTATTCGCACATTGCTATAACCGGAGTTCAAGTTCTGCTCTGCATGAGATTGTGGAAGCTCGAGTTCCTTAACAACAGTCAGTTTATTACCCTTATCATCCGTTATAGGTATAAGTTGGGCAAGCATCTTGGCTCTTCCGTCGTCAGTAGCATTGCTGAAGTCCTGATACTGTTTCTCGGAAATCTTGAAAGCCCACATGCCCACATCGCTGGAATCGCGCAGGTTCAAGAGATAGTTGCCTGAGATTTGATCCTTCCATACCATGGCAGAGGTAATGAGTGCCTTGGTGTTGTCACTTGTCAAACTATAGTTACCATGCATGCTCACTACACCTTTAGCCGTTTCCAGATTCCCCGATAGAATATGGTCTTCGTTCTTGCCGTTGCTGGCGTCTTTTATCTTCACCTCATCAAACACCTTGTCAAAGAGTTCCAGGCGATGCTCATCATCGTAGTTGATGAACTTGATATAGTCTTCCTTGGAAATCTCATGACTCATCACCTCATTATTGATGACAGCTGTCATTCTGAATGAAGTCTTCTCCCCATCGTGAGTGGGGTAGGTTTGGATTTCTCCTACGCTTACTCTTCTGCCATCCTTGACAGGAAGGTAGAAAGCCTTATTCTCAGTGAGCATTCTGCCATCGACGACACCTATGGAGTTCCATCTGTCAATATAACCTGTATGATAATCTGTTCGCTGATGTCCCAATGTAATGATATCGATATGCTTTTGATGAGCATTCATTGCATCTTGAGCGATAAAGATCTCCTTCTCTGCCTCAGGCTTGAGCTTGATATCAACATAGTCCTTGGAGTTGAGCATCTGCCGAGTGATTTTGCCGGCAAAGTCATTTTCAATCACCTTATTGATTATAGAGAGGCGCTCGTCTATGGACACCACATTTTTGCCCTTGTTACCTTGCTTGCCTGTATCCTTGAAATTCTTCGCCATGAGTTTGGAGAGTTCCTCATTGGAAAGGTCGTATTGTAGATTCTTGTTGACGGAAGAAGACTTGATGGTCAATGTCTTGTTCTTATCATCAATGACAACTCCATGGGAAGCGAGTATATGTTGGAAAAGTTCTGGTGTAGCATAAAGAGTGGATCTCATGGCCTTGTCCAAAGGTTCTGCTTGACCCTGTGGACGAGCCAGCATTCTTGGCTTAGAATGAATCTCCAAGTTATGAAGAGGGTCGGCAACCTGTGTGCCTTTATCATAAAAGCCGTATGCTCCACTTTTAAGCTCTCCTGGTTTCAGCCTTCCATCAGGACGGTCAACTACAACCGGTGCAGAAGAAGCGAAAAAAGGTCTTCCTTCGATTCGTCGTACATGGTAGCCTCTTTGCGGAAGCAATGATAGTCTATCCATGAAGGAATTGAATTTTCCGTATTTTGCTCCCATGAAAGGATGGAACTTGGGTTCTCTATAACCATATTCTCCATCCATGATGGTGTGCCCCCATTGCCCCATATTAACAGGAGAATTGGCATTCTTGGCCGTTACCCATGCATTGGGCATATAATAATCGTTCTTCACGATGGATGTGAACGTCTCGTACGCCTTTCGATTAAATGAGTTGGTTCCACCTGATCTGAGATTCTCAACCTGACTTTGTGTCAAGGTGTAGTATCTTGGGGTGGAGGAGTTGTGTGCAAGGGTTATAAGCTGCATCTCACCTGATGGAGTTTGAGAGAGATGTGCTTGCATGCCATTGGCATTCAGGGTTGCCTGTAGCTGGGGAGCGATATCATAGCTCCCAAAATTGGAATTTCTTCTGAGTAGAGTCATATCCTATTTAGTTTCCAGTGATGAATTGTCTTTGGATAAAATGACACATGTATGGCGATTGGCCGTGTATGGCTTATATATATCAATTCCTCCATGGCTCACACCTTGTAGCTTTTCCTTTTGTACACCAGCATCAATCAGCAGCTTGGCTATATACTTAGCTCTTTTGATACTCAACTTTCTGTTATACTCTTTACTGCCTGTGCGGCTATCTGCTGCACCAATGACTTTTACTTTGAGATTATACTCCTTCACTGCAGCTGCTATCTCAGATAGTTCTATTTTCTGTTGGTTATCAACGAAATCAATGCTGTTGATTTTGAAAAAGAACAAGATAGGAACGTCGATATTCTTATCAAGTATGACATCACCCGAACCCATTACGCTCCTTATTCTTTCTCTCAGTTCATTGAGGCCTCGATAGTTGTTCTTAGGATAGGAAGATACTTCTCTTGGCACATTGCAATGATAGTAAGGGACCGTTTTTAATGATTTTTTCTTCCATCCTTGCTTTCCTATATCTATTGTAAGTCCCAAGTTGGCATGAAACAGGTTATCTCTGAGTGAACTTCCTGTTCCCAGGCCATCGAATTTCTGAGCAGTGGCAATAGCACCAACTTCTGCGGACAAACTTAATCTGTCAGCGATTCTATAGCTGCATAGCATACCATAGTTGAGGGCAAACTCTGTCTTGTGGAGGTGTGAATAGTGGATGACACCAGCTCCCATGCAAGGAACAAAGTTCCATTTTGGCATTTTCTCATAATCCTTATGATAAAAGGATGATATATTGACCATCAGATCCAAGTGATAGTTTTCATATCTTTCCTTGTTGAGATTAGCTGTCTTGAACTTGAATCCATCAAAGGCAATACGGGTACCAAAGTATGGAGTATGCCATTTGCCCAAGGTGATTTCCAAGTTGGGAGTTACTCTGTCAAAGAGATCACCGCATCCCGATGGAGAACCGGCAAAAGCGGCAGCTCCAGTTCGTGCAGAGACAAACCAGTTGTCCAGAATACCAGATGGCTTGAATTTTAGACATGATGCATCATGATTGGTAGTAAACGTGGTCGCTGCATCCTGTATTGGTGTAGTCACTTGTGATACCACAAAGTTCTTCTCGTCCTCCGAGAAGACGACTTGGGCCTGTGCAGAAATCACTGCCAGGCAAAGTCCGAGGAATAATAGTTTCAATCTTTTCATGCTCTTATTTTAATCTTTTATGTTATATATATTATAATGTGTAGTTGAGCAGAGTCACATCTTTTCAGCAAGATGATCGAAGAGGAAAAGCTTGTATCGGCTGATAATCTTCTCACAGCATCTGACATAATGAATATTTGTGGCATATCCGGCATCCTTAATCCCTTTGAGCCAATTATGATGGTCAGTGGAATCATATTTATGGCATTTCTGATAGCGTTCACCCATTAAAAGCCTGGAATGATATTCCATGCTTTCTTCTGCAGAAGAGAAGTTACAGAATTTCTCACTTGGCTTATCATCATTATGCAGACTATAGGGTAGTCCTTTTTCCAACCAGCTCTTGCTAGCCTTGATGCCAAAGAAGTTATTTCCTTCCTTGGCTAGCTTGCTTGTTCCCCAACCACTTTCAAAGGCCATCTGGGCTAAGATAACCGAAGATGGAATACCATATTTACGTTGCTGGCTCATGGCTAGTGGGGCATATCGCTTCAAGAAATCCGCCGGACTTAATTTATCTTTTTTGTCCAGACCTAAAACTTCTACTGCCCTTTGTTGGGTGTCCCTTACAAAAGTCAGAAGCAGGTAGGGATTCTCTATTTTCCCCAGGAGGCGGCATGTAAGATGCAAATGAGGGCCGGTAGCCCTTCCGGATGCACCTGTTTTTCCCAAAGCATCACCAGCATATACCGTTTCCTGATTCTTTACCCAGATTTCTGAGAGATGACAATAACTCAATGTATAGTTGCCTGCCTGCAAGGTGAGGTAATGTCCTGCGATAGGATCATAACCCACTGTTTTGATAAAGCCATCAAACATGGCATATACCTCTTCATATTTAGCAACTAGGTCAATGCCTTGATGATTCCTTTTTTTCCCAGTGAATGGGTCAGACCTTATTCCGTATGTTGAGCAGATTTGAATGCTCTTTAAGGGATAACAGACACTTTGGTACTTGTCTATCCAATAGTTCGCGGCTTCAGCAGATCCTTGTGCCAGAACATTTATGGGCAGCCAGAGCAAGCTTGTAATCATCCATTTCAATCTTTTCATCATTTCTACCTTATTTATATAATACAGGGTGCAAAGGTAAATGGAAAGATTGAATTTATAGGTAGAAAATGAATTGAAGTTATTTTTTAACACAAAAGCAGTTCTATTGTTAATATATTGTCATAGATATGTTAAAAATAAAGTTTAATTATGCAGAGGAGGAAAAATTCATTTTTTAGCATTACCTTTGCCGAAAAATTTAGATAAGGTATGACTAAGGTAGAAAGATTTCAGGATAATGAGATTCCTTATGAGCTTCTAGCTTCATTTGGACTCTCGCAAGAAATGGTAGATGACCTTCCACAGAAGGTATTGGAGCAGTTGCTCTCTGGGCAACGAACTCCACTTCTGCCTATTTGCAATGTAGATGAGAATGGAAATTGTAATAACTCTCTCGCAAGACTTTCTCTAGTGAGGACAGAAGATGGCATTGATGTCATCTTCATGTCCTGCTGGAAAAGCAAATTGCTGGAAGAGTTTGAATTACAGCAGCAACAGGCTCTCAAAAACGGAAGAGCCCTATATTCAGCTGAAAAAAATGCGTATTATCAGTTGGATTATGCTACCCAGCAGATTGTTTCCATGCCGGCTTATGTAATACAGCATAACATGCGTGTACTAGGCAGACAATTGGATATGGAAGTCACAGATTTTGAGCAACTTAAAGAAGGGGACGTTCTTTGTCTGATACAGGAAGACAAACCAATTTCGTTGGGAATTGACCTGATGCAGGATATAGGTATTCGTGTAGTGAACGGAGATAAAGAACAGTGGCAGAGAGAATTCACTGGAGACGAATTTCCTCTTTACAGTTTTGGCATCAGCGGTTGTTGGGTGAATGATGGGCATTTTTCCTATGTGAAGGAAGAAGACTATACTCAGGACATGTTAGATGCATTGGCTGAGAGAGTGAACCAGGTAAAGAGAGCTGCATTCCATCGCTAGTATTCATTTTTAAAGGATAACAGGTATGATACTAAGTGGATTTCAAGAGGAGCATCAGCTTCTCGATTGGTATGAGCAGGATTCAATCTCTGCTCTGCAATATATTGAACATCATTCAATAGGTATGATCAACCGCTTCAAGAAGTGGTGTCAGGAGAGTGGAAGCAGTGAAGATGAAGAATCTGCCAAGGATTTTTTAGATGAATATAATGGACTATTCTTGGACACTGTAGTCAGTAAGAATGAGAATTCAACTGCAGCAGATACTTCTCTGTTTCATCAATGGTGTGAGAACAGCGAGTTTTTGGATGAGCTATATTCATCTAAGCCCGCCCTTCATGTGACTCTCTGGCGATATCAGAATCCATGTTCCACAAATAAGCTGAAATGTGCCCATGACTTGGATGTTTCCATAGGGGAAATTGAGAAATGGTGGTCTGTAGTGGATTTCTTGAATTTTGAACATGGAGGAAATTATCAGCCAGTAAGGTTGGACGAAGAATCCATATCAATGGCGATTTTGTATGTTTGCCAACTACATATATAGATAAGCTTTTAAATTATTATCCAATTGTTAGTACTATTGTGTCATTCGTGAGAACAGCATAAGTAACAGATGTTTTTAAAAAGTTTGAACCGACTCATAACATATTTGTTTATTTTTATATTCTCAAATCGCATTGCTTGTGATGAGTAGTGCGATTTGAATCGTTCTGCAAAAGACAACAGCGGTTTTTCCTTAATGGAAAACCGCTGTTATTTTATATTGTTAACTTTTTTTTCTTAAAACGATCAACTTTTTTATAGCCTCTTCCATATCGTTTTCCTTTGACACCAATTAAGCCACCTTCGAAGAAGTTGATAACATCGTCCTTATGAAGTTTTGAAAGCATGGTATTGAAGGTATCTTCTCTTGTAGAAGGTCTTAATTCCTGAATTTCTAAGAGGAGTTGGTCTCTTTCAAGAGGGAGAGAGCATCTGTTGAGTACAATTTCCACTGCTTTTGCAACACTCAACTTTTGGGTAGAAAGCTCCTTTTCTGTGAGAGTGACCTCCTTTGGAGTGGCTGCAATAAGTTCAACCTGCTTAGCCTGTTTTGAAAAAGACTCCATATCAACATTGAGCGTGAGTCCCAGGATATCGGACATGATACTTTTGAGAACATTGATAAACAGTTCGCTATCTTTACCTTTTAAAGAGGTTCCCTGTTTCCAATAGCGTCCCTTGAATGCAAGGCCGGTAAGTTCTTCTATGTCCTGTGGGGTGACCTCCTCTTTATTGAAGAGACGATTATTGGCTACATTGAGGAATGATGCGTATGAAAATGTTGAGAATTGGCTTGGAACAAGATAGGTATATGTTTTAGCAGTTTCGTCAGTTGAAGACGGATTTTTAAGATTAATCATACTCATTCCCTTCACTAATGCGATGAGAAATACCATACTTGGGTAGGATAGGGAAGTTTGCTCATCCATGCAGATTCCTTGATAGTCCAGATTCAATTCCGAGTTGAACTACCCACAAGCTAAAGACTTGTGGGATTCCGACTTCATCAAAGAATGCTTGCAAGCAAGTCTTACGCCCTCTCCATCGGTGTAATCGACAGTTCCTG
>ERZ773157.1422-NODE-1422-length-22581-cov-12.260588_pt1 | contig 22581 bp, 17 predicted proteins | sample MGYA00511480_ERZ773157 | MGnify/ENA primary metagenome ERZ773157 (study PRJEB29015, sample SAMEA2737863) | human gut metagenome | biome: human gut; feature: human-associated habitat; material: faeces | place: China | collected 2012 ... | reverse complement strand
CAATAAGAAGTATTCACGCTTCTATTCTATCACGGATGAGAGAAAAAGAAAAGTGATGAATGTAAAAAATAGGCTGTTTTCGGCTGGAAAATGCAAAAAAAACAGTTGAAGTACAGGTGGTGTACAATTTGAATACAATTTGCGGAAGAGGCTACTTTGAACGTTGCGGAACATGAAGAAAAGGTTACACGGCTGTGTTTAGGACAGACGAGGGTGTAATAGCGCGTCTTAGGGGGCGCGTCTGCGGACGTGCGAAGTTCCCCTTTTGACCCCTCTGCGCGATGGAGACGGCTTCTTCTCCATCCTTTTTCCGCGTGTTTAGCCCCTTTGTGCCGCGCCTATTCTTTTTCTGTTTCTTCTCCTATCCAATACCACTGATACACCTGCAAGACCTTTGCGCCTTCCAAGTCCTTCGCATACGGGCAGCGCATCACCCGCTGGCGATTCTGCGCAAACGACAATTCATACGTCCGCACCGTATCCCCCTGAAATCCGCGCGGCGACGGATCAACCGCCACAAACCGCTTCCGCTCCGCATTATACCCCACAATCAGCAGCGCATGGCCCACACCGTTCGTCCGCTTCATATATATATAGAGCGGCGAATATCGCTCATCGTTGAGATACTGCGCCATCATTTCATCAAATGTCGCTTCGGTCAATCCACGCCGCGCCAAACCATCCACCAGCGCCGTGATTTCGTCGTACGGCTCATTCAGCGTGCGCCGCTGGGCAAGGACGCTCATATCCACCGGGGTCATATCCACGCCAAGGTAGGACAGTGCCATCGAGTACACCGCACGCGTGCACATGGTGCCGATGTAGTAGGCATAAGGCGCGCCGTAACGGTTTTCCTTCGCAGTCAGGTCAAATTCGCCTTTTTCCTCGCCCGAACGCCAGTAATCAGCGCAGAACATGTCGTCGCGCCGCGTCTGGACAATCAGGCGGACTTGCCCGCTCACGACATCCAAACGTTCGCCGGTATCAGACTGGATGAGCAGCGCGTTTGCCTCTTCAGCGGACTGCGCCTCGCGGATGGAGGCGGGCAGCATTTCCTCCGCCCATGCCGCGCCGATAAGCGCCCAAATCAGCGCCAGTATCAGCAGGCCGCGGATTCCATGTTTCTTCAAGCCGCTCACCCCTTTCCGGCAGATTAACTTGTTCCATTATATCGCGTTTTTCGATGAATTTCAACATATTTCCGGGAATGTTGCATTTTCGCGCAGCAGAAAGCGGGTGCGCTCCGCTGATGGCAGGCACACCCGCCTCGTCAATTTTTCAAATGGTGATTCTCTTCGGAATCGGATTCGCGCTGACGGCATCCGCATTGCGCGGCAGAAATCAGCGTTTCCCCAGCATTTTCTTGAGGAACTGCCCCGTGTACGACTTTTCGCACGCGGCGACTTCCTCCGGCGTGCCTTCGCAGACGATTTCGCCGCCTTTGTCGCCGCCTTCCGGGCCGAGGTCAATCAGGTAGTCCGCCACCTTGATGACATCCAGATTGTGCTCGATCACCAGCACGCTGTTGCCCGTTTCGGTCAGGCGCTGCAAAACGCCGATGAGCTTGTCCACGTCTGCCATGTGCAGCCCGGTCGTCGGCTCGTCTAAGACATAGAGCGTCTTGCCCGTCGCGCGGCGGCTGAGTTCCGTCGCCAGCTTCACGCGCTGCGCTTCGCCGCCGGAAAGGGTCGTCGATGCCTGCCCCAGCTTCATGTACCCCAAGCCGACGTCGTAGAGCGTTTCGAGCTTGCGGCGGATGCTCTCGTGGTTCTCGAAGAACGTAATGGCTTCCTCGATGTTCATGTCCAGCACGTCGGAGATATTCTTGCCCTTGTAGGTCACTTCCAGCGTCTCGCGGTTGTAGCGCTTGCCCTTGCACACGTCGCACGGCACGAAAATATCCGGCAGGAAGTGCATTTCGATTTTCAGCATCCCGTCGCCGCAGCAGTTTTCGCACCGCCCGCCCTTGACGTTGAAGGAGAAGCGGTTTTCCTTGTAGCCGCGCGCCTTCGCTTCGGGGGAGGCGGCAAAGATCTTGCGAATCTGGTCAAACAGCCCGGTGTACGTCGCCGGATTCGACCGGGGCGTGCGCCCGATGGGGCTTTGGTCAATGCAGATGATTTTGTCCAGCTGCTCCACGCCCTCCATGCTGCCAAACGCGCCGGGACGGGTTTTCGCGCGGTTCAGCACCTTCGCCAAGTGCTTGTAGAGGATTTCGTTCACCAAGCTGGATTTGCCCGACCCCGACACGCCCGTCACGCAGCAGAGGCAGCCAAGCGGCACTTTCACGTCAATGTTCTTGAGATTATGCTCCTTCGCGCCGCGGATGGTCAGGAAGCCTTTCGGCTGACGGCGCACGTCGGGAATCTCGATGCGCTTCTTGCCCGACAGGTACTGCCCGGTGATGCTGTTCGGATTGCGCTTGATATCCTCCACCGTGCCTTCCGCGACGATGTTGCCGCCGTGGATGCCCGCGCCCGGCCCGACGTCCACAATCCAGTCCGCCGCGTACATCGTGTCCTCGTCGTGCTCGACGACAATCAGCGTGTTGCCCAAGTCGCGCATTTTTTTCAAGGTGTTAATGAGCTTCATGTTGTCGCGCTGATGCAGGCCAATCGACGGCTCATCCAGAATATACAGCACGCCCATGAGCGCCGAGCCAATCTGCGTCGCCAGCCGGATTCGCTGCGCCTCGCCGCCGGACAGCGACCCTGCCGCGCGCGCCAATGTCAGGTAGCCCAGCCCGACGTCCTCCAGAAAGCCCATGCGCGCGTTGATTTCCTTCAAAATCTGCGCGGCAATCATGCTTTCCTTCTCCGTCAGTTCCAGCGACTGAAAGAACGCCCGCGCGTCCGTGATGGACAGGCTGGACACCTCATACAAATTCTTGCCGCCGACTGTGACCGCCAGCGCTTCCGGCTTCAATCGCTTGCCGTGGCAGACCGGGCAAGGTTCTTCCGCCATGTATTCTTCATAGGCGGCTTTCATGGCTTCACTGCCTGTTTCCTCATAGCGGCGCTCCAAGGACGGAATCACGCCCTCGAACGTCGTGGAATACGTCCCCTTGCCGCTGGGCGTGTCATAGGTCATGGTCAGCTTCTCGCTGCCCGTGCCGTAGAGCAGGGCGTGGATGCCCGCTTCAGGAATCTCCTGAATCGGCGTATCCATCGTGAAGCCGTACTTGTCGCATAAGGCTTGGAAATACTGCGCCGTCACGCCGTCGCCATCCGCCGAGCCGAAGCCCATCGCGTTCAGCCCGCCCTGCCGCAGGGACAGCGACTTATCCGGGAACAGAATGTCCGTGCTTACCACCATGCGGTAGCCCAGACCGCTGCACGCCGGACACGCGCCATAGGGGCTGTTGAAGGAGAACATGCGCGGGCTGAGTTCCTCGATGGAGATGCCGCAGTCCGGGCAGGCGTAATTCATGGAGAAGAGCAGTTCGCCCTTGTCCATCATGTCCATGATGACCAAGCCACCGGAGCGCTTCGTCGCCGTCTCGATGGAATCCGCCAGACGGCTCTGGAACTCCTTGCCGGGGCGGACTATCAGGCGGTCAACGACGATTTCAATCGAGTGCTTCTTCTTTTTGTCCAGCGCCGGCACTTCCTCCAGCCGGTACAGCTCGCCGTCCACCCGCACGCGCGCGAAACCGCTCTTGCGCGCCTCCTCGAACACTTTGACATGCTCGCCCTTTTTGCCGCGGATGACGGGCGACAGCACCATCAGCTTCGCGCCTTCGGGGTAGGCGACGATTGCGTCCACCATCTGGTCAACGGTCTGCTGGCGGATTTCCTTGCCGCACTTCGGGCAGTGCGGATGCCCCACGCGCGCATAAAGCAGGCGCAGATAATCGTGGATTTCCGTCACCGTGCCGACGGTCGAGCGCGGATTGCGGCTGGTGGTTTTCTGGTCAATGGAGATAGCGGGGGACAGGCCGTCAATCTGGTCAACATCGGGCTTCTCCATCTGCCCCAGAAACTGCCGCGCATAGCTGGACAGGCTTTCCACATAGCGCCGCTGTCCCTCGGCATAAATGGTATCGAACGCCAGCGAGCTTTTGCCCGACCCGGACAGTCCCGTAAACACAACGAGCTTGTCGCGCGGGACGGTCAAGCTGACATTGCGCAGGTTATGCTCCCTTGCGCCGCGAATGATGATTTGGTCGTTCATCGTTGCAATCCTCCTTGGCTTAGGAACACAGTATAGCACATTTTGTCCGGCACATGCAAGGCGAACACGAACAAATATTTTCGTATGAAGGCTTCAAGAGGCGGAAAATGCCAGCGACGGCATCCGTGCAGGGAATTTTTTTGCAGAAGTGTTGACATGCCAAGGGAATAGTGTATAATAATAGTAATAAAGGAGGTTGTTCTAATGGAAAAGAAGTGGTTTGTGGCATTGCTGATGGTTGTTGTGATGATGTACGCGTGCTGGACGGGTGCAGTGGCGGACGAGGAACGGAAGACGTTCACGTCTGGGGACTATGAGTATGCGCTGCTGGATGATGGAACAGTGGAGATTACAGGGTACAATGGAAAAGCAGAAAAGCTCACCATTCCCAATATGCTCAATGGAAAAAAGGTTACTTCCATTGATAACAGAGCGTTTTATCTGTGTAATTCTCTAATCAGCATCATCATCCCAGATTCCGTTGAGAAAATTTCTGTTAATCCTTTTGCATACTGCCGCACACTAAAAAGTATTTTCGTTTCTTCTGAACATCCGTACTTTTTTGCCATTGATGGCGTTTTATTCCGTAAAGCAGATAGCTGTTTGATTTCTTATCCTAAAGGAAGGGAGTACACAACTTATAACATTCCTCAGGGGATTACCGCCATTGAAAGCAGCGCATTCTACGACTGCAAGTTTCTGACCCGTGTCACCATCCCCGATTCTGTTACCTCCATCGGTGACTGCGCGTTCTACTTGTGCTCTTCCCTGACAAGCATCAGCATCCCCGATTCCGTTACCTCCATCGGTGACTGCGCGTTCTACTTGTGCTCTTCCCTGACCTCCGTCTCCATCCCCGATTCCGTTGAACAAATTGGTACGAATCCTTTTGCAGCCTGTTTCGAACTGAAAACAATTTCTGTTTCTCCTGAGCATCCGTATTTTGCTACCATTGATGGCGTTTTGTTCCGAAAAGCCGATAAAGCCTTGATTTCCTATCCTGCCAGCATCAGTTCTTCAACTTATACCATTCCGCAGGGAATTACCTCCATTGGCGACAGCGCGTTCTTCTACTGCTACTCCCTGACCTCCGTCTCCATCCCCGATTCCGTTACCTCCATTGGCGACAGCGCATTCTCCTACTGCGACTCCCTGACCTCCGTCTCCATCCCCGATTCCGTTACCTCCATTGGCGACTACGCGTTCGGTGACTGTTCCAACCTCACCCTCACCGTCCCCCGCAACTCCTACGCTGCCGAGTACGCCAAAACCAATAACATCCCATACACCTACCCCGACGCCAACGACTGGCTGAACAACTAACCCGCAACAAAATCTCTTTCCGCCTTGCCCCGCATACCATCCGGGGCAAGGCGCTTTTTCTTTCCCCTTGCAGTCCTCCCGCGAAAGTGGTATGATAGAAGGCAGAACGCAAGGAGGCGGCGAAGATGGAGCGCATCCGCAAAATTCCTGACGACAGCGACCGCGTGTCCCCCGATGAGGACGACGAGGACATGTCGCCCTATGAACCGACGTACCGCGACGGCAGCGCGAAAAACGAGTGCTGGCGCGACGACGACGGCTGATGATCCCCCGAAAGGAGAAGACCCCCATGCTGACCATTGATTTTCTGACGGACTATGTGTGCCCGTTCTGCCTTGTCACGAAAGAAAACCTCCGCGCGGCGCTGAAAACGCTGCACCAAGAGGCGGAAATCATCGAGCATCCGTATGCGCTGACCCCCGAAGGCGGCGAGGCGACCGACATCTGCGACGAGGAGCATCGGGCGTATTTCGCGCGGCTGAAAGAACCCGCGGAGACAGTCGGGCTGAACATGCAGCTGCCGCCGGAAATCCGCCCGCGCCCAATGACGTATCTCGCGTTTGAAGGGGCGGTGCTGGCGGAAAAATCGGGCAAGCACGAAGCGTGGAGCGACCGAATTTACCGCGCGTATTGGGTCGAGGGGCGCGACATCGGGCAGATTGACGTGCTGTGCATGCTGGCGGCGGACATTGGGCTGAACGCGAACGAAATGCGTCAGGCGCTCGAAAACCGCACCTACGCGGACGACGTGAAGACCGCCATCCAAAACACACTGGACACCTATCATCCGCGCGGCGTGCCGATTCTCTTCGTCAACGGTCAGCGCATCCGCTTGCGGGCGTACACGCTGCCGGAAATGACGGACGTGCTGCGCGGCGTGATTCCGGCGGAAGAAAATCAGGAGGAAACGGGCTGCTCCGCGGACGGATGCCGCCTGAATTGGTAAGTAATGCAAGCATTAACACATCGGGTGCAGTATTATGAAACCGACCGCATGGGCGTGACGCACCACTCGAACTATATCCGCTTCATGGAGGAAGCGCGCGTGGCGTATCTGGAGCAGCTCGGCTTCCCGTATGCGGAGCTGGAGCGCCGCGGGGTGATTTCGCCCGTGACGGCGGTGAACTGCAAGTATCTGGCGACGACGACGTTCGACGACCGCATCACGGTGGATGTGCGCGTGGAGGCGTTCAACGGCGTCGTGCTGACGATTGGCTACGACATGACGAAGCAGGACGGAACGCGTGTGTTCACCGGCTCGTCCGAACACTGCTTCTTGAATCCCGAAGGGCATTTCATTCGGCTGCGGCGCGATCAGAGGGAGTTTTACGAGATGCTGATGCGCGAGCTGAACGTCCATCATCCAGCAGAAGGAGAAACATCGCATGAATAACCAGACGACAATTGGCATTCTTGGTTCCGGCACATGGGGCATTGCGCTGGCGCGGCTGCTGCACCGCAACGGGCACGATGTGACCGTGTGGTCAAAATTCCCGAAGGAAATCGAAAATCTGTCTGCTACGTGCACGCATCCCGCCCTGCCGGGGCTGGTGATTCCGGAAACGGTGCATTTCACCTGCGATTTGCAGACAGTGGCGAGCGGCAAGGATATTCTGCTTTTCGCCGTGCCGTCCATTGCGATTCGCCAGACGGCGGAAAGCGCGCGCCCGTTCATCCCGGATGGACAGATTATCGTGGATGTTGCCAAGGGCATTGAGCCGGACACGCTCATGACCATGACCGAGGTCATCCGCGACGAATTGAGCAAGGACGGTCAGCATGACCATGTGAAGCTCGTCGCGCTGTCCGGCCCGACCCACGCGGAGGAAGTCGCGCTTGACATGCCGACTTCCATCGTATCCGCCTGCACGGACATGCAGGTGGCGGAAACGGTGCAGGACGTGTTCATGAACACCTGTATGCGCACCTATACGAACACGGACGTGCTCGGCGTGGAGCTGTGCGGCGCGATGAAGAACATCGAGGCGCTCGCCGTCGGCATTTCCAGCGGGCTGGGCAACGGCGACAACGCCCGCGCCGCCCTCATCACGCGCGGCATTGCAGAAATCAGCCGTCTGGGGCTGAAAATGGGCTGCGCGGAGTATACCTTCGGCGGCTTGGCGGGCATTGGCGACCTCATCGTGACCGCGACCTCCATGCACAGCCGCAACAACCGCTGCGGCATCCTCATCGGACAGGGTGTTCCGCCGCAGGAAGCCGTTCGGCAGGTCGGCACGGTGGAGGGCATCAACGCACTCCCCGCCGCCATGCAGCTGATGGAGCGCTATCAGGTGGAAATGCCGATTGCCAAGGCGGTGAACGCAGTCGTGAAGGGCGAAATCAGCGCGAAGGACATGGCGCTGGCGCTCATGACGCGCGACAAGACGAGCGAAGTGCGTCAGAGCGAACTGGCGGTTCGCTTCGAGAGTGCCCTCATGCGCCACATTTCCGGCGGCATCATGCGCCGCGTGATGGTCATCGGGGAATTTGCGGACTTGTCGCACGAGGCGATTGCGTTCCTGACCCGCGCGAAAGACGAGGGCGGACACCTGACGGTCGCGCTGACCGGATGTGCGCAGGATGTGCGGAAAAGTTCGCTGCTGGCGCTGCGGTGTGTTGACCGCGTGTTGGAATTGGAGACGGAGAAGCTGACGCTGCCGGAGCTGATGCGCCTGTACCGCATTGAAGTGCTGGTGCTGGCGAAGGGGCAGGACGTGCCGGAGATGCTTCCGCCGACGGTGAAGGTGAAGTACCTCTAAGCCGCAGGTTCGTTCCCTCAATAGACACGCGGGCATTGTATGCAAATGCACTCAACTGAATCGCGCGAAAGGGAGTCCAGAGGGTCGAAGACCCTTTGGCGGAGTCAAGGGGCAGCGTCCCTTGCGTCCCCCAATAAACACGCGGAACCAGTATGAGAGTGGCACCAACTCAATCGCGAAAAGGGTGTCGAGAGGGTCGAAGACCCTTCGCGGGTGCAGGGCAGAGCCCTGCCGGAGTCCAGAGGCAGAGCCTCTGGCGCCTCCCCACGTCCTCCCATAAGAAAGGAAAAAAACGGATGCAAGCACAGGAAACCCTGCGGAAGTACTTTGGGCATGAGGCGTTCCGACCGGGGCAGGAGGTCATGGTGAATGCGCTGACGCACCACCGGGACGCACTGGGCGTCATGCCAACGGGCGCAGGAAAATCCATGTGCTATCAAGTGCCGGCGCTGATGATGCCGGGGGTCGCGATTGTTATTTCACCGCTGATTTCGCTGATGGCGGATCAGGTGGCGGCGCTCAAAAGCGCGGGCGTTCCAGCTGCGTACCTCAACAGCTCACTCACCCCGCGCCAGATGGAACTCGCCATGCAGCGGGCGCGGCAGGGCGCGTACAAAATCATCTACGTCGCCCCGGAGCGCCTCGAAACACCCTCGTTTCAGGCGATGGCGCAATCCATGCCGATTTCTCTGCTTGCCGTGGATGAGGCGCACTGCGTCTCCCAGTGGGGGCAGGATTTTCGCCCGGTGTATCTGCGTATCGCGGATTTCGTCGATTCGCTGCCCACCCGCCCGGTCATGGGCGCATTCACCGCGACCGCAACCGAGCGCGTCCGGCAAGATATCATCCGCCTATTGCGCCTGCAAAACCCGGAAACGGTCACGACCGGCTTCGACCGCCCGAACCTCTACTTCGAGGTCATCCGCCCAAAGAACCGTGATGCTGCCCTCATGGATATTCTCCGCCGGAAACGCGGCGAAAGCGGCATCGTTTACTGTGCAACGCGCAAGGCGGTCGAACAGGTCTGCGATAATCTGATTCGCGCGGGCATCGACGCGACGCGCTATCACGCGGGGTTGAGCGACGAGGAGCGCAAGGAGAATCAGGAGAAATTTCAGTACGACACCTGCCCGGTGATGGTCGCGACGAACGCATTCGGCATGGGCATCGACAAATCCAACGTGCGGTTTGTCATCCACTACCAAATGCCGCGCTCGATGGAGGCGTACTATCAGGAGGCGGGGCGCGCCGGACGCGACGGCGAGGCGGCGGAGTGCATCCTGCTGTACAACGGGTCGGACATTTTCACCGCGAAGTGGATGATTGAGCACACCGAGCCAAACGAGAACATGACGGCGGCGGAGCAGTCGGCAGTGCGCTATCAGGACATGAACCGCCTGAACCGAATGGTGGATTACTGCACGAAGCCCGGCTGCCTGCGGGCGTTTATCCTGCGGTACTTCGGGGAGAACGCGGCGCAGGACTGCGGGCATTGCAGTGCCTGCTGCGGCGCGCGCTACGGCGAGGCGGAGGAAATCGCCCGTCAGCGGCGGCGAGGAGCAGACGGCGCACATCTGGGGCAGCAGGCGACGGCGGAGAAGGTCGGCAGCATCGGGAAAATCGAAGCCCCAACAGGCGGCGATTTGTTCGAGCAGCTGCGGCAGGTACGGATGGCGCTGGCAAAGCTGCACCACGTCCCGCCCTACATCATCTGCAACGACGCGACGCTGACGGAGATGGCGCGGCGCAAGCCGGAGACGCTGGACGGAATGCGGAGCGTGAGCGGCATGGGCGAAATCAAGACCGCGCGCTACGGCGAAGCGTTTCTGGGGGTGATTCGCCCGTATGTGGCGCAGGAGCGGAAGATGAAGGCGAATGTGAAGCTGCTGGCGGAACGTGCGCAGTCCGCCGCGTTCCGCAACCCGGTGCGCACCGCCCCCAAGCCGATGCCGCCCAAGCCCGTCTACACGCCCCCGCCCGCGCCGGTCATCCCGGACATCGACTGGGACAACCTGAGCGACCCGGAGGTACTGTCTGACGCATACCTATCGGGTTTAACGATTCGCGAAATGTCGCAGAAATCCGGCCTATCCGAAAGCTGGCTTCGCGAAAAACTGCGGAGCATGGACTTGATATTCTGATGGGGAACGCCAGAGACTCTGCCTCTGGACTCCGCAAGGGGCTTTGCCCCTTGACCCTTTTGCGCGATTGAGTCGTGCGCATTGGCATACTATGCCCGCGTGTTTATCCACGAGGTATGCATTTCCACTGACAGCCGCATAAAGAAAGCCCACTGGGAGTTTCAAACCTCCACAGTGGGTTCTTTCATAATTTATACTATTTCCAGATAAGAATGCGCCAAGATGCGCCGCGAATTTTTCATTCTGGCTAACGTGAATGAAACGCAGCGTAGCAGCGCTACGCTAAGTGGAATGAGCGGACGCCAGAAGGGAAAAGGCGCAAGCAGATGGCGCAGGTGAATCTGGAAATAGTATTACGCATTCAGCACCGACCGCAAAAACGCCTTCGTGCGCTGGTTCTGCGGGTCTTCAAACACTTGCGTCGGCGTGCCTTCCTCGATGATGTAGCCGTCCGCCATGAACAGCACGCGGTTGCATACTTCCTTCGCAAAGCCCATTTCGTGCGTCACGCACAGCATCGTCATGCCCTCGGATGCAAGGTCTTTCATGACGTTCAGCACCTCGCCAACCAGTTCCGGGTCAAGGGCGGAGGTCGGCTCGTCAAAGAGCATGATTTCCGGCTTCATCGCCAAGGCGCGCGCAATCGCCACGCGCTGCTGCTGACCGCCGGAGAGGCGGTTCGGATATTCATCCGCTTTGCTCTTCAAGCCAACGCGGTCAAGCAGCGTCAGCGCCTCCTGACGTACCTGTTCCTTGTCCTCGTGCTTGACGATAATCGGCGACATCATCACGTTGTCCAGCACCGTCTTGTGCGGAAAAAGGTTGAAGCGCTGAAAGCACATGCCCATTTCCAGCAGAAGCTGCTGCTGCGTCTTCTTGTCGATACGCTCGACCGTGTGGTCATGCTCGCGGTGCAGCAGCAGATGCCCCTTGATGAAGATTTTTCCGCCCGTAATCGTCTCCAGCTGGTTCAACGAGCGCAGATAGGTGGATTTGCCCGCGCCGGACGGGCCAATCAGGCAAATGACTTCACCCTTTTTGACTTGCAGGTTGATGTCCTTCAAGACTTCCAGCTTGCCGTAATGTTTGGAAACATGCTGCGTTTCCAGCATGAACGCTTCCTGATTTTCCATCGGGACACCTCCTTATTCGTACACCGAGAATTTCTTCTCGATTTTGTTGAAGATGAACGTGAACAGCGCGGTGATAATCAGATAGAGAATCAGCGCAGGGATAAAGACGAGGTTCGAGCCTTCGCTGGTGCGGATGTTGTTGGCAATCGTCGTGATGTCCTGCAAAGAAATCGCGAACACAATCGACGCATCTTTCAGAATCATGACGAACTCATTGCAGACGGGTGGAATCATCCGGCGAATCGACTGCGGGATGACGATGTGCGACATGGTCTGCCAGTAGGTCATGCCGAGGGCCTTCGCGGCTTCATGCTGTCCCTTGTCGATGGACTGAATCGCCGCGCGGACGATTTCCGCACAGTACGCGCCGGAGTTCAGGCTGAACGTGATGCACGAGGCAAGGAACGACCCCATGTAGGTTGCGTCTGTGCCATAGGCGCTGAACAGCCCCGTCCACGAGAAGTCGAAGAGCTTGGGCAGCGTGAAATAGACGACGAAGAGCTGAATCAGCAGCGGCGTGCCGCGGAAGAAGAAGATATAACCGCTGCAAATCTTGCTGAGCGGCTTGAATTTGCTGATCTTGCCCAGCGCCAGCAGGGTGCCCAGAATCAAGCCGAAGAACACGGTGATGGTCGTCAGCAGGATAGTCAGCTTTGCGCCGTACATCAGGTTGCGGCCGCCGCCAAGCATCCGGTAGGTGTAGTTAATCATCTGCCCGACGACCTGCATTGCGCCGTCGTTCGCCGGAATAATCTGGTTGCAGAAGCCAACGTAGCTTTCCGACACAACGTCACGCCCGCTGGACGAGACGGACAGATAGCTGACGCAGAACAGCGGGTTATAGGAAATGGTCAAGCGCTTGCGGGTGCTCTGCGCATCCTCCGCCAGGCGCTGCTGCATGGCTTCCGAGGTGTTCGCCAGCATTTCCTCGCGCGTGGGCATCATGGTCGAGAGAATCCCAACGACGATGAGGACGAGCAGCACAATGCTGACGACGATTTTTGTTTTCCGCTGCCACCGATCGACCCGGAACAGCTTTGCGGGCATTTTTCCCTTCATATCCGATTCCTTTCCCGCCGCATGGTCAGCGGATTCCCTTCTCACACAAAAAACCGCGCCCTGTCGGATGGGATGTTTCCACCCGGCAGGTGCGGATTGTTTGCGGCTGTTGGCTGATTACTCCGCAGTTTCCTCGGACTCCGCGCCGAACCAGTACTCGTAGATTTCCTTCAGCGTTCCGTCTTCTTCCAGTTCCTGCATCGCCTGATTGATGGCGGCCTGCATGTCGGTGTCGTTCAGACCCATCGCGATGGCGAACTGCTCACCTTCGGTCATGTCCTGATAGACAATCTTGTACAGTTCCGGATTCTTCGCAACATAGCTTTCCGCAACGCCGCTGTCCACCACAACCGCCTGAATTTCGCCGTTGGTCAGCTGGGTGAAGCAGTTGCTCAGCTTGTCGTTCGCCACCACGGTCACGTTGATGGTCTGGGTGGATTCATAGTCGCCCATCAGGATGTCCGCGGTCGTGCCCTTCTGCACACCGATGACATAGCCGTCCAAATCCATGAAGGAATTGATTTCCACGTCCTTGTCCGCCGGCACAACCACCGCCTGATAGTTGGTGATGTAGGGCAGGGAGAACAGCATGTTCTGCATACGGTCAGGGGTGATGGTCACGGCGGAGCAAACCACGTCGTAGTTCACACCGATGCCGTCGAAGATGCCGTCAAAGGAGGTCGTCACAACCTGCATCTGCAAGCCCAGCTTTTCCGCCACAGCCGCCATGATGTCCATGTCCAGACCGACAACGGATTCGCCGTCGTCCGCAACCATCTCGAAAGGCGGATAACCGGCTTCGCAGCCAACCGTCAGCACACCAGCGTACAGGGTCTTGACTTCCGCGGGCGCGGCTTCTTCCGCGAACACGAATGTCACCATCATCATCAGAGCAATAACCACACTCAGCAGCTTCTTCATTGTTACCATCCTCCTGAAAACAGGTTTTTCACGATTTTATTGTCCGCCGGAGCGCTTCCGGGGGAACAGTGCATAGTATAGCGCAGAATCATCCGCTTGTCAATGCATATTCATACATTTTCCGTGAATTTTTTTTGATGACGCCGTCGTTTCGCTCAGCACCACCGCCGCGAAAATCGCCAGAAAGCCCAGTCCCATTCGGATGGTCAGCTTTTCGCCCAGAAAAATCACGCCGGACAGCGCCCCGAACACGGATTCGAGGCTCATCAGCAGCGCCGCATGAGACGTCGGTGCGAGCTTTTGCGCGATATTCTGACAGGACGATGCCAGCATGGTTGAGAACACCGCGACATACAAAATGCCGCCGATCGACTGCATGTTCCACTGTATCGGCATCCCCCGCTCCGTCGCCAGCGACCAGCACAGCCCCGTCAGCGCCGCGAACGCAAACTCCAGCACAATCAGCGCATAAGTATCCATGCGTTCGTTGCAGCGCCCGACGGAGATAATCTGCGCCGCATACAGCACGCCGCACACCAGCGTCAGCACGTCGCCGCGATTCAGTCCGCCGCTTTCGCCGTCCAGCGAGAGGATGCCGATGCCCAGCAGCATCAGCACCGCCGCGACATATCGCCGCGCGCTGAGCTTCTCATGGAACAGCACCGCACTGCCGAACGGCACCAGCAGGACGTAAATCGTCGTCAGAAACGCATTCTTCCCGGCGGTCGTGTCCTGCAATCCGATGGTCTGCACAATGTACGCCAGCCCGGTCAGTACGCCGACGAGCAGCCCCATCAGCACCTGTCCGCGCGTCAGCCCCCGCAGGTGCTTGCGGAGAATCACGCCGCTGATGAGCGCCGCAATGCCGAAGCGCAGCGCAATCATCATCGACGGCGGCACGCTGTCCAGCGTATTTTTCACCACTGCGAACGCTGACCCCCAGATAATTGCCGCTGCCAGCAGCAATCCATCCGCAATCCATTGATTCTTCGTCATTCTGCATCCTCTTTTCGTTTTTTTCGCGCCGCAAGCGCTTGCAAGTGGTCGCCCTGCGTGTTATACTGACAGTATCAAATTTGGAGGTGGGGGTTTCCCCATGAAAAAGTTCATCGAAGAATTTAAGAAGTTCGCCCTGCGCGGCAACGTGATGGACATGGCGGTCGGCGTCATCATCGGCGGCGCGTTCACCGGCATTGTCACGGCGCTGACGACGAATTTCATCAATCCGCTGCTATCGCTGATTTTCACCGGCGGCCCCGGCGACATTTCCGACGGTGTGGCATGGACATTCGGCGCGGCGTTTGCGTCGTTCCTGACGACGGTGGTGAATTTCTTCATCACGGCGCTGGTGCTGTTTGTGCTGCTGAAGGGGATTAACGCGCTGATGAGCATCGGGAAGAAGCCCGCTGCGCCTGCCGCGCCGACGACGAAGAGGTGCCCCTATTGCCTGAGCGAGATTCCGATTAAGGCGACGCGCTGCCCGCACTGCACCTCGGAACTGGATAAGAAATAAGAAAAAAGCAGCAAAAAAGTTCAGTTTGGGAAGTGTGTTCAAGCCTGACCGCCAAAAACGGGTCAAGGGGGGACTTCGTCCCTTTTCGTCTGCCCCTTGCAGGGTCAAGGGACAGCGTCCCTTGTGGGGTTTGGGGCAACGCCCTAACGGTTGCTCGTGTGACCAATTATGCAAAAGCACCCAATCCTGCCCAACGAGCGCTGAACAGCGAAGCGCTTTCAGCGCAGCACTTGTAACTTTGCGCTCCCGCAGGAGCGCCCCCAAGCTGCTCTACCCGCAACTTGCACATTGTCGCGCCAGATGGGCGCGACCGACCAGCATGAGGAACAACTTTCCCAATGCTGGTCTTTTTTGTTGCAGGGAATTTCGCCTCTGCGGAGACGAGAAAGGGGCAATAAAAACAGCCGAACGTCTGCGCTCACCCCCGACACCCCTTCGCAGTGCACTTCCATGCTGCCTGATTTTTTCCGCGCAGAACCCGCTCTCATTCCAAAAGAGCGGCGCTCCCAGCCACCTTGCTGGAAACGCCGCTTTTGCTTGTTAAACCTGCTCCTGATGCTTGATCGCCGCGCCGACAAAATCGCGGAACAGCGGATGCGGACGGTTCGGACGGCTCTTCAATTCCGGATGGAACTGCACCGCCACATACCACGGATGGTCGGGAATCTCAACAATCTCCACCAGATTGCGGTCAGGGTTTTTGCCCGCAATGGTCATGCCGCCCTCTTCAAAGCGGGTCAGATAATCATTGTTAAATTCATAGCGATGGCGGTGACGCTCCCAGATTTCCTCCTGCGCATACGCCTTGTAGCTGTTCGTGTCATGCTTGAGCGCACAGCGGTACTTGCCAAGACGCATCGTGTGGCCCAGCATGTCGAGGTTCTGATCAGCCATCAGGTCAATCACCGGATAGAGCGTATTGGGGTCAAGCTCGGTGGAGCTTGCGCCGCGCAGGTTCAGCACGTTGCGGGCGTATTCGATAACCGCCATCTGCATCCCCAGGCAAATGCCAAGGAACGGAATCTTGTGCTCGCGGGCGTACTGGATGGCAATCATCTTGCCCTCCAAGCCGCGCTGGCCAAATCCGCCCGGCACGAGGATGCCGTGGCAGCCTTCCAGCGCCTCCGCCACATTCTCCTGCGTCAAATCCGCCGACTGCACCCACTTGATGTGTACCTTCGCCTGATGCGCAATGCCGCCGTGCGTCAACGCCTCGACAATGGACAGGTACGCATCCGGCAGTTCGACGTACTTGCCGACAAGGGCAATCGTCGTCTCGCGGATAGGGTTCAGCTGGCGCTCAACCATGGTCTCCCACTCGGTCAAGTCGCAGCTCAAGCCCGTCAGACCCAGCAGCTGGCAGACTTTCTCGTCCAGCCCTTCCTTGTGCAGCATCAGCGGCACTTCATAGATGGAGCGGGCATTCAGGTTCTGGAACACGCGGTCAGCCGGCAAGTTGCAGAACAGGCCAATCTTCGCGCGCACTTCAGCGGGCACTTCGTGCTCACAGCGGCAAACAAGAATGTCCGGGCTGATGCCGATGCCGCCGAGTTCCTTGACGGAGTGCTGCGTGGGCTTCGTTTTCAGCTCACCCGCCGCCTTCAGGAAGGGGATGAGGGTAACGTGAATATACAGGCTGTTTTCAAAGCCAACTTCCGCGCGCATCTGGCGGATAGCCTCAAGGAACGGCTGGCTCTCAATGTCGCCGACCGTGCCACCGATTTCGGTAATCACCACGTCCGGCGCGTTTTCCTGCTTGGAGACAAGGAGGATGTTGCGCTTGATTTCGTCGGTGATGTGCGGGATGACCTGAATCGTCGCACCGAGGTAGCCGCCCTGCCGCTCACGGTCGATAACGGTCTTGTAGACGCGGCCGGAGGTCACGTTTGCCGCCTGCGTCAGGGATTCGTCAATAAAGCGCTCGTAGTGACCAAGGTCGAGGTCAGTTTCCGCGCCGTCGTCCGTCACGAACACTTCGCCGTGCTGATACGGACTCATCGTACCGGGGTCAACGTTGATATACGGATCAAATTTTTGGATGGAAACGCGCAGACCGCGGCATTTCAGCAGACGCCCCAGTGACGCCGCCGTGATGCCCTTGCCCAGCGAGGAAACAACGCCGCCAGTGACAAAAATAAACTTCGTGCTCATGTCCCTAACCCCTTTCGCTCCGTCAGAACACATTAAGACACTTTATTGTAGCTGTTTCGTGCGCTTTCGTCAAGAGACGTTTCGGGAAAATTTCAGAACAAAAATGCAAACCGCACGCATAAAGCCTTGACATCCGCGCTTTTCGCCTTTACAATCTGCTGTAAGGAGGTCGCTTTCCGATGATGATTTCGCTTACTGCCCCGTTTCTGCTCTTCCCGACGCGCCGCGATGCGCCCCTCTGCAAGCTGCATTTCTTGCTTGCCGGACGGAAAGTTCAGGAGGCGGATGTTCGCCTCTGTGCGCCGGATGACGCTGATTTCGTCGGCTGCATGGATGCGTCCGCGTGGTTCCGCCAGACGCTGGAAGTTCTCTCCAGTGATGCGGATGATGCCCTGCTGTCCAGCATTTCTGTCTCCGACGAACCTCCGGTGTACGCGCCGGATAACCGCCCGCTGCTGCACTTCACGCCCCCGTTCGGCTGGCACAACGACCCGAACGGTCTGATTCGCGTCGGCGAGGCATACCACCTGTTCTACCAGTGGAATCCATTCGGACTGAATTGGGGGAATATGCACTGGGGGCACGCCGTCAGCCGCGATTTGCTGCACTGGACGCACCGCCCCGTTGCTGCCGCGCCCGATGACACCGGCACGGTCTATTCGGGCAGCGCGTTCTGCGACGCGGAAAATGCGTCCGGGTTGGGAAAAAATACGCTGCTGTTCTACTACACCGCGGCGGGCGGATCGAACGAATGGTCAAAGCAGGCAGGGAATCTGCACACGCAGCGCCTAATGATTTCCCGCGACGGCGGCGAAACGCTCACCCGCTCCGACGCGTTCCTTCTGCCGCACATCGCCGGGGGAAACCGCGACCCCAAGGTTTTCTATCACCCCGAATCCGCCGCGTACATCATGGTGCTGTACCTCGATGGCAGCGAATTCGCAATTTTCCGCTCCCCTGACCTGCTCCACTGGACGGAAGCCAGCCGTTTGAACGCCAACGGCATGTGGGAGTGCCCCGACCTGTTCCGCCTGCCCATCGACGGCGCTGACAAGTGGGTGTTCTGGTCTGCGGATGGTTACTACATGCTCGGTGCATTTGACGGATTCCGCTTCACGCCCGAAACGCCCGTCCTGATGGCCTATGCGACCCGCCTCCCCTACGCCGCACAGACCTACGCGAACGTGCCTGAGCGCGTCATCAGCGTCGCATGGCTGCGGATGAAGGATGACACGCGTGGTTTCCACGGCATGATGGCGATTCCGGCGGAGCTTTCCCTGCGCCGCACGCCGGATGGCATCCGCCTTGCCTTCCAGCCCGTGCGGGAACTGGATGCTGTGCGCGGCGAGCCGCTCTTCCTGCCGCGCAGGAGCGATTCGGCAGAGTTCCCGCTGGCGGACACGCCGTGTGAGCTGCTTTTCCGCTGCAAGCCGAATCAGCCGCTGACGCTGACCCTCGGCGATACGGTGCTGACGGCGGAGAATGCACGTCTGCACATTCAGCCTGTGCTCAAGCAGGATGCGGTAGACGCGCATCTGGACGTCAATGAGCCGATTCGCGTGATTCTCGACCGCGGTGTCATCGAGGTGTTCGCGAACGGCGGCACATTCTGGGCGGCGCTGGAAGCGGAAGGGGATTTGCTGACGAAAGCGGTCAGCATCGCTGGCGCGGAGGGGCTGAAGGTGTATCCGCTACACTGATTTTAGGTAACACCGCACAAATGAGGTGGTCGGCTGGCGAATGGATTTTTCGTCAGATGCAAATGCAAATTTCGAAGGTTTACTGGCGGTAAATCGAGAAATTTGCATGATGCAGATGGCGGAAAAGACATCGCCAGACGCGCCGCCGAATTGTGCGGTGGTGCCTTTACTTTCCCTTTGCCTTCTTCCACATCAAGTACGCCAGCTTCGGACTGACCATTGCAATCAGCCCCTTGCGGCGCTCATTCTGCGTCGGCATCTTCAGCACCCAGCGCCAGTTCGCGCGCAAACGCTTGATGGCATCCTGCCGCAGCGCCGTGCAGTCCTGCTCGCTCGTGAAGGAGAAGTAGAACGCCCGCGTGCACGCAAAGCAGTACCGCGTCATCGACGTTTGGTGCATCAGCGGCGCAACGTCCTTCGTCATCCGGCAAACGTCCGCCCACACCGTCACGTCCGAATACTGCTTTGTCGTATATTTTTGGTGCATCGCCGAACCTGTCCACCGCACATAGTAGTAGAGCCGGTCGATCAGGTACGCCACGCGCTTCGTCGCCAGAACTGCCTGCATGTAGAACAGCGTGTCCTCCGCGTAAGAAATCTGCTCATCAAAGCGCAGATTCTCCAGCAAATCGTGGTGATACAGCACGCCGTAGGACTGGACGTGCGCCATCTCGCCCCACTGGTCGTAGTTATCAAACGTTGCCAGCTTCGCGGGCTGATGGGGTTCGTCCGGCAGTGGCTTATCCACATCGTCCTCGTGCAGCTCGTAAGTCCAGCAGCAGGACATTTTCGTCCCTTGCGCCATCAGCGCATCGTACAGGTACTGAATGTAGTTCGGCGACACGGTGTCGTCCGGATCAACGAACGCGCCGTATTCGCCGCGCATGTTGCGCAAGCCCTCATTCCGCGCCGACGACACACCGCCGTTTTTCTTGCGGAGGATACGGAAGCGGCTATCCGCGTATTGCTGGATGACCTGCACGCTGTTATCAGTCGAGCCGTCATCCACGAAAAGGAATTCGAGATTCGGGTATGTCTGCGCCGTCAGGCTGGCAATGCACCGGGGCAGCTTGCCTGACATGTTGTAGACGGGTAGAATGATGGAAATCAGCGGCAGCATAGGTTACTCCCCACCCCGAAGTTTCTTTTTCAGCTTGCGGACGGTCATTTCCAGCAGGTACTGGAATTCCGGCGTTCTGCCGTAAACCACCAGCACGACCGCGGCGAAAATCGCGGTATAAATCAGCCCTTGGGCGATGAACCAGAGGAAATTCGTCTGCGGCATCAGCTGGAAAATCCAGTAGGACACGGCGCTGACCCCCGCGACCACCACCCAGCGGACGATGTAATCCATGAAGTAGCGGCGCAGCTTCTTCTGCCAGTCCTCCTCAATGCCGTAGCGCATCAGCACATACGGTTCAAACCAGACGCACGTCAGCAGGCTGGAGATAATCGTGCCGCCGATGATGCCCGCCACGCCAAAGCGCCGCACCAGAATCAGCGATACGACAAGGTTGATGATTGCCTCCGCCAGCGCCTTGTAGCGGTCATGCCAGAACAGCCCCAGCGCCTCGCGGAACTGCAGCCCCATCTGACGGAGGCCGCTGATGAAAAACTCCGCCATGATGATGACGACGACCGTCATCGAGAAAAGGTACTCTTCGCCGAAAATCATGCGGATGAAGAAGTTAATCAGCGTCACCAGTCCGCCGGAGAGGTAGCCGTAGAGCAGGAAAGCGGCGAAATCGAGGATGCGGAAGATTTCGTAGACGCGCTTTCTGCCCTCCAGCGCGTTCAGGTTGCCGATGCTGGCGGTGAATGCGCCCGTCACATGCCCCAGCAGGTTGTTGACGTTCATCAAAACGAGCTTGTAGTTGGAGTATATGCCGACCGTAGCCAGCCCGTCAAACGCGGACATAATCAGGTTATCCGTGCTGCGGACGATAACCGTCGCCAGCTTATGCAGGCTCAGCGCGCCGACGTTCTTGAAAATCGCCTTGCGCTCCTGCGGTTCAGGCAGCTCCTTGTACTGCTTGAGGTACGGGAACTCCCTGTCCGCGCGCGCCCAGATGATAGCGCTGGTGAGCATCGGCATGAAAAGCTGGATAATCAGGTAGAGGATGAAGTTCCGCGTCGTCACCAGCACAACGATTTGCAGAATCAGGCGCACGATGCCGATGATTTGGTCAATCGCCTTGCGGATATATGCCTTCTGGTACGCCTGATAGATGGCGTTCTTGTAGGACAGCAGATATGACGTGACAGCTTGCAGGAGGTACAGCAGATAAATCAGCTGCAAATTCTCCACGCCCTCGCCGCCCTTCATCAGCCGCGGCAGGAACGGCATGAGCGCCAGCCCGATGCCCAGCACCGCCAGCGCAACGATGCGGTACAGCGTGCGATAGAGGTTCATCAGGCGCGCCAGCTGCTGCTCGTCGTTTTGCGCCGCCGGGCGGTACATGCTGAAAATCATCGCCGAGCCGATGCCCAATTCTGCCAGATTCAGCATTCCCAGCACATCGCCGAAGAGGCCGTTCACGCCGAGATATTCCTGCGACAGGTAGTGGACGAACACCATGCGCCCGCCGAAGGAAAGCAGCATGTTCAGCAGCTGCCCCACCAGCCCGACGATCATATTGATGATGGAATTTTTCTTTCTCATCCGTGCTCTTCCGGCGCTGACTGACCGGATGCCTCCTCTCCTGCGCTGACTGCAAGCGCGTGAGCCGTTTGCAATCGCTTCATTATAGCACGGTTATGACTGCCTTGCAACAAAAACACCTGTTATCATCGGATCTGCGCGAAATTTCGCACTTTGTTCACGCAATCCACACATTCTGTGATATATGCTTGTTTCTTTCTTGTCAATATGCTATAATGGAGTGCAATCCACCGTTTTTCGGCGGAAATTTCGCGGGGCTTCCCCGTACAAGGGAGATTTGGAGGACATGGGAAAGGTCAGCGCGTTTCTGAAGCGGAAGAACGTTCTGTTTTCCGCAAAACGCTACGGGATAGACGCAATGGGCGCCATGGCGCAGGGACTGTTCGCCTCGCTGCTGATTGGCACAATCATCAAGACGCTCGGTCAGCAGCTGAACGTGCAGTTCCTAATTGACGCGGGCAACTTCGCCCAGCAGGTCGCGGGGCCGGCAATGGCGGTGTCCATCGGCGCGGCGCTCTCTGCCCCGCAATTGGTGCTGTACAGCCTGATTGCCGTCGGCATGGCGGCAAATAAGCTCGGCGGCGCGGGCGGCCCGCTGGCGGTCTACTTCATCACGATTGTCGCGTCCGAATGCGGCAAAATCGTCAGCAAGGAGACGAAGGTGGATATTCTCGTCACCCCGGCGGTCACGATTCTTGTCGGCGTTGGGCTATCCGTGCTGTGCGCGCCCGCGATTGGCGCGGCTGCCAGCTCGGTCGGCGATTTCATCAAGTGGGCAACGAACCTCCAGCCGCTGCTGATGGGCATTCTGGTGTCCGTCGTCGTCGGCATGGCGCTGACGCTGCCGATTTCCAGCGCGGCCATCTGCGCGGCGCTGGGCCTGACCGGCCTTGCGGGCGGTGCGGCCGTAGCCGGCTGCTGCGCCCAGATGGTGGGCTTTGCCGTGATGAGCTATAAAGAAAACGGCATCGGCGGCCTGGTCAGCCAGGGCCTGGGCACCAGCATGCTGCAGATGCCCAACATCCTGCGCAACCCCCGCACCTGGA
>ERZ773157.1414-NODE-1414-length-22688-cov-5.845447_pt1 | contig 22688 bp, 18 predicted proteins | sample MGYA00511480_ERZ773157 | MGnify/ENA primary metagenome ERZ773157 (study PRJEB29015, sample SAMEA2737863) | human gut metagenome | biome: human gut; feature: human-associated habitat; material: faeces | place: China | collected 2012 ... | reverse complement strand
GTTTTATCCACGGTAGGAATCGTATCGCCAGTATATCTTAGTCGGATAAATCCCTTGTGAAAAGGTATGGAATATGGAAAAGTTTCGACCGTAGTGTTACAAATTTCTACCTCATCGCCCCTCACATTTCGAGTCTTCGCCTCCAAATGGAATACTCCGTTTTGCGGTTTTATTCTAATATTCAAAGAAGCCTTTAACGAACGCACATCAATCGAATCAAGAACTGCTTCTATCGGAGTCTCTTCATACAATGGAACATTTCTCAAAAAAGAATTCCAAGAATAAGACGTGTACAAATTAAGAGCTTCGACGACATCTGTAATCTGATTTTTCGAACGTAAGACTTCTATTTCATTATCTATATTTTTCTTATAGGAAGATAGTCCTAGGCTTTCCAATAATATATTGCTGTTATCTCCTTTATTGTCTTGAATATATACTGCAGATGTGACCTCATAAACCGGAGTCTGCCTGAAACAATAAAACATTACCGCCACAGCAAGTACGACCACGCTGGCCACAAACCATTTCCAATATGAAATACATTCTAAAAAGAAGCCCGTAACATCAAATGCCTCTTCCGATGCATTTTTTACAGATGTATTCTGCTTATCTTCCATAAAACTTTTATTTCGAAATACTCCAAGCTGTAATAATAAGGTTAGCGATAGTCAATAAAATTGAAGTCGCGCTAAAAATCAATGAAGTCGTGGGAGGTACGACAACAGCAGAATTGGCTTTGGATTTGTTTGGTTGAACATACAATACATCATTCTGCTGTAAATAAAAATAAGGCGAAGATATCAAATTCTTATCATTCAAATTTATTCTCGCTATACTCTTAGTTCCATCTGAATTTACCCTCACCAACAGCACATTATCCCGGCGACCTGTTATAGCCAAATCTCCGGCCAAAGCGATCGCATCCAATATACTCACTCGTTCGTTTTCTATGGTAAACAATCCCGGTCTATTCACATCTCCTAATACCGATATAGAAAAGTTTTGTATCCACACAGTCACTTGGGGTAGTTCATTCAGATATTCGGGATAAAGGAGCTCTTGAATCAAATGTTCTACCTCCATCTTACTTTTTCCAGCTACGTGAATACGCCCAATCACCGGGAAATCGATATTACCCGCCTGATCAATCAAATAATATTCAACGGCTTTCGATGCATTTCCTCGCAGATAAGCCTCTCCTTGCATCAACCTCTTGTTAAACGGGATAACAACCTCTTGATTCTTAGCCACTACCGATATATCTATAATATCCCCCGGAGCTAAAACAGGAGAAGACTGAACCGTCGCAGCATTCAATACTTCGGCAGGTATATCTTCAATATCAACCATATAGGGAACATTCTTCGAAGAAGAACAAGACGTTATCCCCCAAAGAAGTATCATAAAAAACGTCAAATACAAATATCTCATTATGTGCTCTGTTTCTAAATAATGGCCCAATTATATAATCGCCATGCAAAAATAACACTTTTTACATGGCGAACAATATTTTTATCAGAAAAACCACGATTCAAACGCGATTCATAACATTGCACAACAAAGCCCGTTCCCTCTTCACTATCGCTAAACAAAGAGAACGGGCTCAACAATAATTCCCCTTTTTCAGAAATTATATTGAATCATTGCATTGATTCGATTGGCCTGACCATCTTCCCTATTCATATTGGAACGACGACCATAAAGATATTCAAGCCCAATACTACAATCGGGAGTTAAATTATAAAAAGCGTTCCCGACAATATATTGAGCATATCGATAGGAATTTTCCGAGAGCGACCCGGTTTTGCTGTATAATCTACTTTGACTATAAGATGCCGAAATAAAGAATTTTTGAGAGAATGAATACCGTATGCCAGCCACATAGCCTAATGTTTCTGGTGCATAAAGTTTCCCTTGATTATCGGGGTCTGGAATCAAATCGAAACCCTTCCCGTTCAAACCGTTCAAGTATCTATCGTATCCTCGTCCATAAACCCCTTGATAATATAGCATTACCTTCGGTGTAATATTAGCTAATCCTGAAAGTTGCACGGCCCAACCCAAAACAGATTTATTTCGAGAGGCCATCAAATCCCGATAGGACAAACCTCGTATAAGACCAGAAACTCGTATATGATTGTTCCCTTCGTTCCAACCATACTGGACATAAAACGGAATATCGGGCATACGCTGACGAATAGCCATATTGTTACCATCACTTAGCGTATAAGTCACCGAAGGTGCTTCGGCCGCCAATGCCACCTGCCAATGTTTACTTAAATCAAGAGTATAACGCAACATAACATTACGCACACTAGTCATACCATTTGGACCTTCATAATCGATTGTAGGAGGAGCTGCTGCGGGATCCACAAAGGTACTCCAAGTCTGTCCGACTAAAAAGCCACGGGCATTCACATAAGCCTGTCTGAGACGAAAACCGTAATCCTGTCCTCCCCGAAAATCACTTTCTACATAAACGGTATATTTTCCTAATATAGAATTGGCCCCGACTAATTTCAAAAACAGACGTGTGGTAGAAGCATCCATTTGATACTGATTACGTTCCGCCGGATTACGGGGAACAGGGATATCGTATGTCACAAAATCCCGGTTAGGCAGAGCCCCGTCAAAATCATAGGAAGCAGTAGCCTTTACATAACCACCTATACCCAATGCCGCACGCCCTTTACGATCTATCAGCAAAAAACGAGGGGCTCGCGGGTCTTGGAAATGCAATAACCGAGTGTCGTAAAACATCGCCATCAATTCGTCATTCGGTGGGGTTTCCCCCCACAAAAGAATTACTCGAGCCGGCGACTGTGAAGGGCCTTGACAAACACACTCTTCTACAACGACATCGGTCTGTTTATCCATTTTATTATCAGCCTGTACCGATAATAATGCCGTCACCAAAAAACAGGAACAAGAAACAAATAATTTTTTCATACTTTCTTGGGATTTAAACGTTTCATCGATAATTAAAACAACGAGGTACATGAATTGTTGAAACAATCGTAAAAATAAGTACCTTTGTATTTTGAATAAATCCCCATAATTATGGAAACAATTACTTTATTCTTAACCCCCGAATTCGATACGATCAGGGACGAAATGGGCTACGATGAGAACGACGATTTCGATGCCTACGACATTCTATTCCAACAAGGTTATGACGGAGAAATGATAGAAGTAGAAGAAAATGAAATCTTCGAAATCCCAGAGGGGTACATAGCGACCATACAAGCAACGGATACGAACGACGAATTTTATATACTCGACGAGGGAGAAGACGTTTTCGAGAAAGAAGATTTCCAAACAGAAACATTACGAGAAGGACAATATCGATATGATGCCGCCGAGAACATTTTCTGGAAAATCAACGACGAACCAAGCGACCTCTCCTTTTAACTATTTACGATAAAAAGATGAATCCACTTCAACCGGAGATACACCCTCTCGCCCCATTTCTTCCACCCAATGCCCGGCTCCTATTGCTAGGAAGTTTCCCGCCTCCCCGCAAGCGCTGGTCGATGGATTTTTTCTATCCCAATTACACCAACGATATGTGGAGAATTTTTGGGCTTATCTTCTTCGACGACAAAAATCATTTTGTAGATATAGAAAAGAAAAAATTCCGTAAAGACAACATCGAACAATTTCTACGGGAAAAAGCCATTGCTGTAAGCGATACGGTAGCCGTTGCCAATCGCCTAAACGGAAATGCCTCGGACTTAACCCTCGAAGTCGTCGAGCCATTAAATCTGGCCGGAATACTCGATCAAATTCCTTACTGTCATACTCTGGTGACCACAGGACAAAAGGCAACCGACACATTACTTTCTATCACAGGTTCACCAGCTCCTGCAATCGGAGGGTTCGTCGATTTTCTTTACCATAATCGCCGCCTCCGGCTTTACCGTATGCCCTCCACTTCCCGCGCTTATCCCAAGCCTCTAACCGATAAGGCGGAAATATACCGTACCATTTTCCAAAACTTCGAGCAATAGCCATATTAAAATACGATTACATTTTCACAAAAATTCAAATTTGTAACACGAATATATTACCTTTGCAGCCATAAAAGTGCAAATTTTATAATCCTTTTTTATGGAATCATTATCTTTCATTCAGTGGTGTCTCGATAATTTAAACTACTGGACTATTACATTTCTAATGATGATAGAAAGTTCCTTTATTCCTTTCCCTTCCGAAATCGTCATTATACCGGCCGCATATAAAGCCGCTTACGGAGAATTAAACATGTATTTGGTGGTTATCTTCGGGACTCTCGGAGCAGACCTCGGTGCAATCATTAATTACTACTTAGCCCGTTGGATTGGACGTCCGCTCGTTTATAAATTCGCCAACAGCCGCATCGGACATATCTGTCTGCTCGACCAGAAAAAAGTCGAAACAGCCGAACGCTATTTCGACAAGCATGGTAGTATATCCACCCTCATCGGAAGACTGATACCGGCTGTACGTCAACTTATTTCCATACCGGCAGGATTGGCACGTATGAAATTCTCCAAATTTATTCTTTTCACGACTCTTGGCGCCATGTGTTGGAATATCGTATTGGCCGCCATAGGATATGGATTCCATGCTGTTATCCCCGAAGACGAACTTATCTCGAAAGTACAGATGTATAGCCACGAAATACTCTATATACTCATCGCTATTTGTGTATTTATCGTAGGATTTCTCATTTATAAGGGAATGAAAAAGTCGAAATAAGCATATTTCCTCTTGTAAAAATACGAACAGCTATGCGATAATCGCATAGCTGTTCGTATTTATTGAATGATACAATACATAGGGTATGACTACACATAACCAATGACCCACTTTTCCCTCTTGCATCCCATCAATAAATATCTATCTTTGCAACTACGAAGATAGGATTCGGTTAGGCATAGCCAAATCGGATACAATATTTCCGTTTGTCTCTACACCCACCTTTCACTATCTTTGTAAAATCCTTTAAAAATGAAAATTCGATACACAATTTAGAGAAACGGTAATCATGATAGAAACCGAACTTTGCACTTTCACACTCGAAACCTGCCAAATAGCCGCCGATATGGGTATCACCCGTGTAGAACTGTGTGCATCTCCTTATGAGGGAGGCACTACCCCATCGGCCGCATTCATTCGCATGGCTCGTCAAATTCCTCATTTGAAACTGAGTGTAATGATTCGTCCCCGTGGCGGAGACTTCCTCTACTCCGACAAAGAATTTCACCAAATGCTCGAAGAAATTAGTTTTGCCCATGACTGCGGAGCAGATTGTGTGGTAGCGGGAATACTCACTTCCGATGGACGAGTAGACGAAATCCGCACAGCAGAATTGGTCGCCGCAGCCAAAGAAATGGAATTTACATTCCACCGGGCTTTCGACATGACCTGCGATACCAACGAAGCCCTCGAAGCCCTCGTGAGAGTCGGTTGCTGTCGGGTACTCACTTCGGGAGGACGTAACACAGCACCGGAAGGAATCAAGAACATTCATTCGTTAGTCAAAGCCTCCGCAGGACGAATAGCCGTAATGGCAGGAAGCGGAGTGAATGCATCGAACGTCAAACTGCTTGCCGACACCGGAGTGGATGCCATACATTTCAGTGCTCGAAACTTAACAGAAAGCCGTATGACCTATAAAAATCCGTCGATCTCAATGGGCAGAGTACAGGGGATTCCCGAATATGCATCAATCGGAATCGACCCAACCATGATTCGTAATATTCTGAACCAACTAATCTAAAAACGACTCTCACATGAGAAAAGAAGCTCCATTTTTTCTACTGCTTGTCGGGTTGATTTGCTCATTCTCTGCCTGTACCTCTGGTATCTCAACCGATTATAAACGACAACTCGAAACCGTTTTAAACCAGTCGTCTCGTACAGATAGCCTAAGATTACTATTACACAAAACGCCACACGACGAACAAGAAGCGATGGCTTACCTGATAGTTTGGATGCCACAGGGAGACCGCGACACGATGAATCTCGATCTTTTAAAAGAGAACGTGGCATACGCCTGTCGGGTTCGGTCTGAATTTTCATGGACAAAAGCACTACCCGACTCTATCTTCCTCAACGAAGTTTTACCCTATGCCGTGGTAGACGAAACTCGGGACTCGTGGAGACAAGATTTTTATAATCGTTTCGCTCCTCGTGTAGCCAAATGCACAGACATACGAGCGGCCATCGACACAATAAACCGAATTATCCCCGAAGTGGTCGGAGTGGAATACAACACGCTTCGGGAAAAGACCAACCAAAGTCCTGCTGAATCAATAAGGCAAGGCATGGCTTCCTGTACCGGGTTATCCATTCTTTTGGTCGACGCATTTCGCTCCGTAGGTATTCCGGCACGTTTTGCAGGGACTGCCGCTTGGCACGACAATCGAGGTAACCACAGTTGGACAGAAGTTTGGATAGATGGGACATGGTTCTCCACAGAATATTATCAACCTCCTGTACTCGACAAGGCTTGGTTTATGGCCGATGCCGGAAAATCAGTATCGGGAGACCATACACACGGAATTTATGCTGTATCGTTCCGACCTACGGGAGACTGGTTTCCAATGGCGTGGAATGAAGATGCACGCAGTGTTCATGGTATCGATGTATCGCAACGTTATCGAGATATATACACCGAATCGACCCAAATCCTTACGAAACAAGGGACCCATACGAATGTGACTTTCATGATGTTCCGAGATAAACGGCATAGCTCCGATTCCGGTGATCGAGTAGAAGCAAACGTCGATGTATTTTGCAATGGCATACAAGTGGGTGGAGGCCGCACAGCCGGTCCTTTGCAAGATATGAACGATGCTCTGAGTTTCTTATTGGAAAAAGGCCATACTTATACATTCGCCTACGAGAACAGCCGAGGTGAAAAAACAACGGTTGAAGTTTTAGTAGGTAACGACCCGATGACGGTCAAAGGTTATATGCAATAATCTGATAACGGATTAAACCTCCCGGAGCTGAAAAAACGGCTCAGTAGAAAATCAGAGGGGATTGTGGTTTTATACATCTAACCCCTCTCCTCAGAAACTATCGTTTCTTCGGTCTCTCCCTTATATTTTACGTTGCAAAACACAGGGGAGAAATTTAGAATGTTTTATATTATTGTATAGAAAACTCGTCGGATTGTAACGAAACAAGAAACGTTTCACCTTCCTCTGAGCACGAATATGCGATAGAGGCTATCCCATATATTTCCTTTTACAACTGCTTCAATCGAGCAATCGTATCGATAGGATTATCCGAGTGGAAAACAAAACTACCGGCAACCAATGCATCGGCTCCTGCCTCAACTAATTGCCGACCGGTATCCAAATTTACCCCGCCATCTATCTCTATAACCGCATGCGAATTTCTACGAGCGATCATCTCTTTCAAATCCCTCACCTTATCCAATATGCGAGGAATGAACTTCTGCCCGCCGAAGCCGGGGTTTACCGACATCAGCAAAACCAAATCGACATCTTCGATAATATCTTCCAACAAGGACACCGGTGTATGAGGATTCAATGAAACTCCGGCTTGCATACCTGCTGCATGTATCTGCTGAACAACCCGATGAAGATGTGTACAAGCCTCATAATGAACCGTCATGATAGCTCCGCCCACACGCTTGATTTCTGGTATAAACTTTTGAGGCTCAACGATCATCAAATGCACATCAAGAGGTTTTTCACATCGCCGATTCACAAATTCCAACACCGGAAACCCGAAAGAAATATTCGGGACAAACACACCGTCCATCACATCGATATGCAACCAATCGGCGACACTAGCATTTATCATATCTATCTCACTGTTCAGATTTCCAAAATCTGCCGACAACAATGATGGAGAAATTATCACACTCATATTTTTTACGTATAAACGATTTTTTCGGTATCATACAGACACTCCGTCTGCTTTCGTATTCACACAAATATAATACAGAGCAAATACAGAACAGGTCTGTTGAGTTTCAACGAATCTTAACTCTCGTCAAAGGTAATACAAATGAGAGCAAAAACAAATTTATTTAGCATTACAGATGGCTTCCATAATCACATTTTATACAAACGCAGAATTATTCGATATATCCTCGAAAAAAAATATTGAGAAACTATCTAATTTACTTTATAGAGTCTACCCATTTGCTTACGAACTTTTCCGATAACAGATAGTTTATTCAACAAATAGTCTTGATTTTCAAGAGCCGATACAATATAAAGGTCTTCGCCTTTGGAATATTCATTAACTTCGTCAATCGCTTGAACCATTCCTTGTATATCGCCTTTCGGAATTTCTCGGGTGTATAATGTCACTCGCCTATCTCCTTTTAATAATTCATACGTAAAACTCTCACAAGGCAACTCTCTAAATTCATACCCTTCATCGAGCAGCAAGTTCGGAAAATAAAATATATCTTCCCAACTACATGCTAATAAATTATAGTCTTTTTTCTCATCGAACCATTTTTTTACCGCGATTCGCTTACCCTCTTTTACCGTTTTATATTCATGAATATAAAACGGATAAAATAAATTCCCGCTAAGTAACATATACTCGTCTAACGTCGGTATCAGTTGACCTGCACCCACTCCTATCGAGACATGATATTTCGTATAATTTTCCCTACAAAATTGAACATAAGGACCTAACTTCGCATCCGAATCAGGAACATTTCTCCACGGCGAGTCGGGAAAGTCTATTCTTATACCGAGGCATAAAAACAAAACTACGATAGAAACTATACCGTACTTTAAAACCGGTTTCCCTTTGACCCTCTCATATATCCACCTCATAGCATAGGCGCTTATGAGAGAAACAAAAGGAATCAAATATAAATAATGTTTAGGCGCACACCCTGTATAACGAAACATAAAATGAATGAGAATAATAGGAATCAACGCTATCCCCATAATTCCAAACTTCTTTTCCCGGAAAAGGACAACCAAACCCATAGGGACAAAAACAAAATTGAGAATCGTATAAAACGTAAATACCGCAAACTTTACTTGCGAAGCGAAACTGTGTGTTTCATTCATACCGTTATAACCGGTCAATGCGGTTAAAGGGTTTGCCCGCAGCCCCCAATATCCAATCGTCACAAATAGAAGTATGAGAACAGCTAAAAATACCGACCTCGTTATACTCTCTTTTACACTCTTCCTTTGAAATAAAAAAATAAAAAATACCACTGGATAAACTATCAAGATATCTATCCTATATAAAGGAGCGATTACCATCAACACCATTGCCACATAAAACTTTCCATCTAATAACCTGTTTAGAGCGCAAACAAAAAACACTGCCGCAAAAATCGCCGAATTGGGATACATCGAAATGGCAAAAGACTCTGGAATAAGAAACAGAGAAAGCAAAATAAATATTTTTCTAAAAGATGTAATCCGATAAACGAAATTCACACTTTCCACGATAAATAGAGCCCCGCATATGGCAGACAGCAAACAATAGATTTGTTCACATGTTAAAAACGGAAATACATATTTGAATCCTACCACCGTATAGGTTACCAACGGTTGCATTTCATATAAATAAGAATATACTGGTGGGAATGTAAGTCCCTGATTATACATGATATTACACCCCGCAATAACATGCATACTATCTGATTCATAACATGTCAACGGGAAAATACCTATACATATCCATATAAAAAACAATACTAAAACAATAGGATAACTATTACGGGACACAAATTTCCAAAAAGAATCGAAGAAATATTTCCAATTACTATAAACCGACATAACTATACTATAAATTTAATAATTATAGCCCTATTCTATAATATTAAACAAATATATGAATCTCGTTATAATAATGGAAATTAAATAGTGTCAATTTTTTTACCACCACGGCTACTACAAGAAAAAATGAAGCGACAAAGCACTATTAAACAATATCTTATCCTAACACAAACTTTTCAAAGGAACGATAAAACGATCACCCGCCAGAAAATCGACACAATAAATAATATTTAAATACAATATTTTAGAATAAACAGTCTCTAAAATTCAAAAAAGTAGTATATCTTTGTTGTTATTAAAACTAATTTAGTTTTATCACAAGATCTTACTAATATTAAAACACATGAAAAAGAACCTTACGCTCTTCGTTTTTATAGTGATAGGAATTTTCTCCGTCACGGCCGCGGCTCCCAATTGGGGCGTAGCCGACACATTGGAACACTACGAAATAGGCCCCGGTATAGAGTACATCAAAATCAGATACGAATCGGTTCCCCTCACACTGTGGGCGACCACTATCGACATGACCAATCCTTACAATGTAATTGAACAAGTACAGTCGAACAACTCCGTTCCTGATTTAAAACGGGAATTGGTACAAGACATGTCAAAGCGGCTAACCACCCCGGGGCATAAAGTATGCGCGGCCTTCAATCATGACTTTTTCAGTTATGACGAAGGCGTCTGTATCGGACTAAACATTAGCAACGGTGTCATCTCTATGCCAGCAGGTAGCGGAAGATCTACATTTGCTATTACCCAAGATAAAACGGCATCGGTCTTTTTTCCCGTTCCAGAATGCAAAGCAATTTCGGCATCGGGTGACGAAGTGACAATCGACCATTTCAACTGGGGCGCAGAAACAATCCGCAACGGAGATTGCGTCCTGTTCACAAATATGAACTCGCTCAATCTGGATGCCGAGGGAAGATACATAAAAATACGCCCCCGATCCAATTGGATCGTGAATGGAACTCCCACGGTATGCGATGTACTCGAAGTCTCGGATTTACCCCTACAAACTTCCGACACCGATTTTGTTCTATATCTCCGTAATACAAAACTGAATTCACTCCCCGATATAAAAGTGGGCGAAGAAATAACCATCTCGCAAAAATTAGTTGCCGGAAAATTCGGAACACCACCAGACAATATCTTACAAGCATTCCACGGATACCCCAGCATAGCCTATGAAGGAAAACTCCACGACGGAGAATATAATGACTTTGAAAACGGACGGGAATATGAAACTTCTTGTCGCACAATGGCAGGCATGTCACAAGATGGAAAAACCGTCTATTTCGTAGCTACAGAATTATCGGAAAATAGTGCTGGTATCAACTGTATCGACATCGCTAATTGGATGTTGGCTCATGGAGCCTGGAATGTAGTCAATTTCGATAGCGGTGGCTCCACCGCCATTGTCGTCGACCACACCATGCTGAACCTTCCGGGAAGAGGATCTTTACGCCCGGTTATGGACGGAGTTCTCCTTGTTTCAACTGCTCCCGAAGACAATGGCGTGGCCCATTATTCATTCTCAAAAACACAATTAAATGTACCGATAATTTCCCTTGCACCCCTCACCTTAATTTCTCAAAATAAATACAAAGATGTGATCGAACGCAACGTAGAAGTAGAAGGTTTCGCATTCCGATGTGAACCGGCCGAATTGGGTTGGGTAGACAAAGAAGCTGTTTTCCACGCCGGAGAAACGGTCATGTCTGGCAAAATTATAGCCGAGAAAAACGGAATCACGGCCGAACTTTCCATTTCGACCCGGCCGGTACAAGACATACATATAGCAGCCGATGAAATTCTCATAGACAGTATACGTCCCTACCGAATCAATTTAGAAGGAAACATCAACGGTCAAGTATATACGCTCGACCCGGCCGCTTTCGCATGGACCTCGTCCAATCCATCTTGTTGCCGTATAGAAAACGGTATCTTAAAAGGAATAGGAAACGGAGAAACGTCGCTCGTCGGGACACTCGACACAATTACCGTCGGCTTAAAGGTTACCGTCGAAGTAACTCCGGAGACTCTTGTACACGAAAATTTCTCCGATCTATCAGACTTCCCACTATCCTCGACCGTATCTAACACGCTCTCAATTTCTCACGAAGAATTACCGACCGGCTGGCCAGATGGAGCCGTATTGCAGTTCGATCAAAAAACAGGAAGAAACCCTTATGTAGAAATGGGTAAAAGTTATCGTCTATATAGTTTGCCCGACTCAATCTCCCTACAACTGAATTTGTCGAAAGAAGCACTGGCAGCCATCAAACATATCCGTTTTGATTTCACGCATAAAAACGGAAAGAGCTACTGGCAACCCGAATATATTCCATCGGACACGGGCGATCAAACCATCGCATGGGCTTTCTCCAAAAACGGCATAGCTTTTCCCACTGAGGATTTTCCTCTCACATTAGATAGAATACGGTTCGTGCTAAATCCGGGCAGCCGTTCTGAAATCACGATTCCCCTGCGGGAACTCAAAGCCTACTATCCAGTCAAAGCAAGTTCCGCGATAAATAATGTACATATTGAGAATAATTTTGCATGGATCACTGCCGAAGGAGAACTTCGCCTCCACTATAATTTGCAACAAACCGGTAGTGCCGATATTTCTATTTGGACCACCGCAGGACAGCAAATTTCCGAATATATCTCCAACCGAGAACTTCCGGGAACTTATACCTATAATATCCCAGACCGATTCCTTTCTCCCGGAATATATATATTGACAATCCGAGCAAACGGAAAAAACCAAAGTCTAAAATTCAGGGTAAAATAAGATTGTTTTTTATCGATAAGGGATATTTCCATTGGAAATATCCCTTATCATTTATCTCAATGAAATAAAATTTTAACTCATAACAAATCTACTCACAAACGAGAAACAGGCTCAAAATCAATAATAAAGAAACTTTTCCCTTTAAACAATAAACCACAACAGCAAATTTAGAACGGGTTATTGGGCTCGGCAAAATCGTAAAATGTTCCATAATTACCACGACGAGGAGCCCCCGGCATATCCGGATAAAAATTAGGACATTCCTCCACCTTAGCCTTCAATTTAGCATAAATGGTCTTAATTTCGTTACTACACGTATCTATATCAATAGGATGCTCTTCCATAAAATCTGTTTTTGTATTATAGAACCGGCCATCCCAATAATATTTCCACTCAGTGGTGCGTGCAGCACGAGACGCATAAGGAGCCGCAGCCACAGGCCATAATGGATTATAGTGCATCAAAGAAATTTCCTTTTCAAGAGGTTTTTCTCCAACGATTTCCGGGAAAAGACTCACCCCATCTAAACCATATTCTTCTGGTACTGCTATACGCATGGCATCGGCAAAAGTCGGGAAAAAATCAGTAAAATCGACCAATCGCTGGCTTTCCCTCGGCTCTAATTTATCTCCCCAGCATATAATCAACGGGACAGAAGTACCTATACCCCTAGGGTCTCCTTTACCGCCTCGACGCAAAGTACCATCGGACATTTGTGAAACAATACGCGTAGAAGTCCCATTATCGGACGTAAAGATAAATATCGTATTTTCCCATTGTCCATTACGTTTCAACCGATCGATCATGCGCCCCACTTTCTTATCAAGATAAGCTACCATATCTTTGAAATTAGCCGTATCTTTCTGAAAACGACCTGCAAAATCCAAATCCCAACTCTCTGAATCGGGGGTAGGCGTGTGCGGCGTATGTACTAAGGGAGTAGAGTAATAAAGCAAAAATGGTTTATCTGAATCTTTCTGTTTATCCAAAAATTCAAAAGCGGCCGATTCGAAACCATCAGGGCCATAAATCGAATACTCATAATGACCGTGATTATCCATCATACAATTGGCATAACGATCTGTACCAGTCGGACCATTGAATTCTTTATATACTTCAAGTTGAAACAAACACCACTCGTCCCACCCCAACCGGGTCGGCATCTCACGTGAACGCCCCAACTGCCATTTACCAAACATACCAGTCGTATAACCAGCCTGCTGTGCCAACTGCGAGAAAGTAGGCTCATCGTCGTTCATATAGCCAAAACAAACATAATTTTTATCGTTATACAATCCAGTCATAAGCTGTACACGAGAAGGAGAACTAAGAGGTTGGGCATGCATATTCGGGAAAAACAACGACTTTTCAGCCAAAGAATCGATAATGTGTGTATCATACGACACACCACCCATACAGCCGAAACACTCGGCCCCGATATCATCTGCTAAAAACAAAACGATATTGGGACGTACCCCATTTTCAATCGAACCATTTTTGTCAGTACAACCACTACCGACAAGTGAAAGCATCGAAAGCCCTGTGATTTGAAGTTTTCTTGAATTGATCATAATAGTTTTGATATAAGATTAAGATTTCCACAAAGATAAAGTTTTTTTTACACTTCATCGTTTACACTAAAAATATCTTATCCTCATACACATCTATTTATCCCTCCCGAGATAATCGATAACAAAACCGGTGATGCTCGAAACAAATATCGAGAATTCCAAATCGTACAAACCGAGCAATATACTCTATCGCCAACCGATAAGAAATATGAGCCAACCGGCTATATTTACTAACTGTTATTTCTTGATGTTCCGCCAAATAATCAAGTAACAATTGTTCTCGTTCGGTATATTTCACAAGAGTTCCCTGAGCGCTGTTTTTCTGTCGCCACACAGCCAAATGCACAGGTGTTGCCAATATATTCTCGTCGGCAATACGCACATAAGCTAAATACTTTCCGGTTTCGTCCTGCACTTGCACGGGCTTTTGTTCGGCTTTCGGAATCTCTGCAACAAGCACCGTTTTACCGTCCACTTCATAAGTCTGCACACTTATCTCCACATTAGGCCGGCAATAAAGTTTGGCAGCAGCCTCTATCATATAAATCTCTTCTTCCGAACGCACCCCGGCTATTCGACCGTTGTCCTTCACACCTATCAATAAACGTCCTCCGTCCGTATTGGAAAAAGCAGACAAGGAACGGGCTATTTTTCGAGCATCGGAAATCTCGAATTTAAAATCCTGCTGCTGGTGTTCTCCTTCTGCGATAAGTTGTTGTAAATACACCTTGTCGGAATTCGGTCTCATGGTTTACTCTATTTTTTCATCAACTGTTGCAACCGATAACGAAATCGTAGCCAAAATAGAAATCCGGCCGTAAACAGCCCCGCAGGAAATGCGACCCACACGCCTACGACACCTCCGCCCCATGTAAACCCACACAAATAGCCCACAGGTAAAGCAACTATAAAATACGAGAAAAAGGCAATCCACATCATGGGCTTGACATCGGTCGTTCCTCGCAAAGCATTGGCAAAAGTAATCTGCAAAGCATCTCCGAACTGATAAACAATCAGCGAAAATATCAACGAAGAAACAACTACCATAACTTCATGGTCTTCTGTAAAGCTATATATAATGGGAGTCCTCGCCAAATAGAAGAATAGACTGGCAACAATGGCAAGCGATAAAATAATTCCCATTCCCGAATTTACAGCTCTACGCAAATTGGAGAAATCCTTCTGCCCCATAAAATGGCTGACCCGCACAGCCAAAGCAGCTCCCATACCATAATATACCATAAACCCGATAGTACTGACCGAAATCATTATCTGATGGGCCGCCAACGGAATGCTGCCCAGCCACCCTACCATAATAGCGCTCAACGAAAAAGCCGCAGTTTCCATACCCATTTGCAAAGCGATAGGCCACCCCAAAGCATTGAGTTGCATAAAATCATTACGATTGAATCGAGAGCGTAAAATCGCTTCCCTATATACTTTATACCGTCGCGCAACAGCAACGACCCCGATAAAGACCAACAGCATGACAATGCGCGAGACCAATGTACTCACACCCGCCCCGAATAAGCCCCATTCGGGAAGTCCGAAACTTCCGTAAATCAACAAATAATTCCCGAAAATATTCAATGCGTTTCCACCCAATAAAATCCACATCGGTGTACGAGTATCGGTCAACCCTTCCGCAAACTGCCGGAAACCGTTAAACAACATGATAAACAATAAAGAAATCAGTTGCAAAACAAAATACGGACGTATGTGAGGCAACAATTCCTCTGGCTGTCCCAACTTATCGACAAAACAATAGACCGTATACATTACAGCGGTCAACAATACTGCGACCGATACATTAGCAGCCAAAGCATTACGAAATACCCGTCCTATCCCTTGTGTGTTCCCTCCCCCCTGCAACATACCGATTAGAGGGGTCAATCCATAAGAAAAACCGGTCGCAAAGATGATTGCCAGATTGAATACATTATTCACGAACGCAGCCGCAGCCAACTCCTCCGTACTATGATGCCCGATCATTATCGTATCGGCCAAGCCCAATATAATCATACCCAACTGCCCTACGACAATCGGCAAACCTAGTCTTAACAAAGAACTAACCTGCTGTTTATAAGGGAGTAATTGCATTGAGTTCATATCATACAATCTTACAAAAATTAAATGAAGTGCAAAGATAATGCAAGGCAAGAGAAAGACAAAGTGAACTTGTTTACTTTTCTTTCTCTCGCCTTGCCAATCTTGGGCTTTTGTCAATCACTCATGTAAATCGAATACAGAAACAATTTCCATTCATTTCTCAGAATGAAAATCGGTATCTATCCGACAAATGGATAGATACCGATTGATAGAAAGTTGTCATAACTGGATTATGCTTAACTGACTTGAATACCGACTTTCCGGTTCAAAGTCCCCTACAAACTCACTTTATAACAATGATCATTTATATATACAAGGTAAAATCCGTGTATCGGTAAATCCAGTTCATGTTTGCCTATTGTAATTTGTCTACTAAGTATCAACTTACCCTCGATAGTATATATTCGGACAAGAGCATCTCGGGCAACCCCTACATATAAGATTCCGTTATGAGCATAAACTTTATCAGAGTCTATACCATCAACATTTTCGATGGAGGAAGAAAGTCGTACGATTTGAGGTTCTGAATACTCCGAATATACGTTGGGTCCCCAAATTCCTTCTTCATCTAACGAATAGGACCAAGAAGCTACAGAATAAAGATATTCATCGCTTTCAGAACCCGTAAGGTCGGTAAAGGTGTACGAGGTGTTATCGATACCTTCCACTTCGAACGATGCCAATGCAGAAGTATAACTCTCTCCGGCTCTTAGAATTTGCTTTACGAAAATATCATCGATAAACATTTTATCCGTTCCCGAGAAAGTAACGGTAAAATGAGTCTGAGCCGACCCATTAGTAAAATCTACGGAAAAAGAATGCTCTCCCACGGTTTTCATCAGATACTCGCGATGTTCTTTTTCACCTTCACAATAACTATCCACATAGACAGTATCGCCAGCATGAATCGCATACACATTCAGTTGCACCGTGTATTTGCCATCGTTACGAGACAAATCAAATTCGGGAGACGTGATTTTTCCTTCCTCAAAATCACGATAGTAATTATCGATACCTATCATTCCTTTAACCGTACAACCCATATTGACACCCCAACCGGGCACTTTGCTATATTTATTAAGGTCATAATCATAAAAGTAACCGGGCCATTCAAATGTTCCCTCCGTGATCGTTTCTAAATCCTCGTGCACCAGCGTGTATTCTTCATCGGATCGGGCTGTATGTTTCAAAAAGTGGCGCACGGCATATCCCATTGCACGCTCAACAGGATACCATCGAGCAGTATATCCTGTATCGGTTATATCGGTCGGATCGGCTAATTCGGGCACTGGCATAGTACGAATGGGGACATACACTTGTACCTCGTTCGATTCAACAGAAGTGTATTTGTCATTCTTGGCTTTTACCGTGAAGAAATAAGTTTTTCCTTTTTCCATACCGGTAACTTGACATTCACATTCCGTCGTTTCGATATTCTCTGCAATATATACACGTTGTGTTTTCTCTTCATCGGCATAATAATAAGCAGACGTAAGATAAGAGGTTGCCGACCACACGGCATCCCATCGAGCGGTAAAATGCTCGAATGTCACATCTTTGGGTGAAATCGCGTGGGGTGAACAAATATCGTACACGTCTTGTATGATTTCAATATCGTCTATCAGCCACGAATCGTTGTATGCCCCAATTTGTACATAGGCCAAGCGACTCCCCATACCGAAATTGTGCTGAAAGGAGACTTCGATCGTTTGCCATTGGTCGGTGATGGTGCGTTTCTCACTCGTATAGTAGTTGTTACTGTATTGATCTTGCAAATAAAGGATAAGCGAGTCCTTCGTTTGGGCAATCGAACGTGCTCGGAATCGCAGTATGAAGTTACCATCGTCCAAACGCACATCGGTATACGGCGTTTGAATCCACCCTTGTGTCTCCCCATATGTATAGTCATCATAAGAGAGTACAGCGCAAACTCCTCCGGCTTGATGAATACCTCGTCCTTTCCACTGTATGCCGTGCGTGAACTCCATAGGAATCATTGCATTTCCTGTCGAAAGTTCGCTCTCGGCAGGCGTGGATTCGGTTCCTTCGGTAAAAGCCGAAAAATCTTCCGATAAAATAGCGAGTTGCTCGCCACGAGCAGCATAAGCCGAAACAATGTTGACACCTAAGAAGATAGTCAAACAGATTGATGTAATTTTTTTCATAAGCAATAATATGATTTTATAATTAGGAAGTGTTCTCTATGAGAATGAAGAAATAATTTTTAAACAAAAGTAACGCCGACAATTCTTTATTAAAAATAATCGACGTTACAATTAAGCCATTATATTGTATTGATAATCAGATATTTTCAAATAGAATATTACAAACAACATTTGTTAAACACTAATTATCAACAATTTACACATCAAATAGCCCCAGCCTATATTTTTACATTAATTTACTTTTAACCCGGCTTTTCTGAGTACGGATAGCATTCAGACTTACTCCTTTGCAAACAGCACATTCTTTGGTATTAAGTCCGCACTTGACCAAACAACATAAAACCGCCTCATCTTGCGTTAATTTAGTATGTTTTTTCAAAGCATCGATATATTCATTAAAAGCTTTGTGTATAGACTGCGAGACCATCTGTCGTTCATCAATACTCAATACCGATTCCGATTTCACCTCGATCATCGATTTCATATTTTTGTATGCTTTGGTTCGCATGAAAGATAAAGCACATACATCACCCTTTTTATCGATGAGTGATTGTAGTTCTTTTCGCTCGTTATCGACCTGCCGGGCGACGATATTCGATTCGCCCATATTCCCCTTTATATTACCCTCATCGCACTCGTGAGCCGTCTCTATCTTTTGACGCAACGTCTCTACCTGAGCTTTCCACGTTTTATCTCTTGACCTTCTTTTTTGAATATACAGAAATAAGATAAGCAAAGCTCCAATAATAACTACGGCAATCCAACGATAATATCGAGTTTTCTCGGTATAAAGAATCTGCTCCAAATCATATTGATATTCTGTCTCTCCCATTGACTCGGTACGATTAATTTTTTCAATAGAATCATTAGCAAGATTCAATGAATTTACACATTCTTCATAGAGTGCACCGTTTTTTGTTTCGAGAGCAACTTCGCAAAGCTGCTTATAGCTATTGGCCCTTGTATAAATATTGGGGCTTAAACTTCCTTGCCGGCTATAATGATATGCCGAATCATACTGTCCAGATAATAAAAACATCTTACCTATGGCAGAATACGTTCGATATATCAAAGTACTATCCTTAGACAGAGAAATAGCTCTATACGCATGCTTTGTAGCCTGTTCGAGATCTTTGAGTTCTCCGTAAACGACCGACAGATTGTTATGAGCGGCTGTCATTTCCAAAGTGTCCGAAGCAGCTTCCGATAACGACAAAGCTTCTTTAATGTATCCGAGTGCACTGTCGGGACTGTTCTTATACAGATAATCTTTCCCTACTTCCCGTAAAGCTCGAGCCGTATATTTCGTCGAATCGTTCGCCATACATTCTTTTAAGGCGATAGTATGCTCTTCTAATGCTCTATTGTACAGATGATGCGTACGCAGTAAGTTTCCGAGACGCAAATGCAACGCAACCGATAGATCCGAATTCGGGCTAGTAAGGCTCAATGCCCGACGATATAAATATGCAGCCGAATCGGGTTGAAAAGATTCTATTTCAATCCCATAGTCATATAAGCGTATTGCCTTTTCTTGATATCGATCACTGTGGCAAGCAAAAAAACAAAACAAAATGACAATATAACATATACGGGAATTCATGAGTGCAACTGCTTGGTATAAGTAACAACAACGAAAATCTTAGCAAAGATAATTTTATCGGCCGGGAAAATTATAAAATGTGAATTAAAAACAGCAAAAAAGTACAATTTATACAAATAGGTAAAAAGGTGACAATAAATGCCCCAGCAAACCTAAGGTACAAATCGACTATGCCCGAACTCTCCTCGACAAACGAAAACCACCATCTATCCAGCCGGATAAAATAACAAAAAAAGAGAGAGCCCGATTTTTACACGATAAGCTCTCTCCTTCAATTTCTATTTCATCAATTCTTTCAGAACAATTTCTCTGGGTATTCACCGGCAGCAATCAACGCATGAATTTTGTCGACAACCGACTGCCTGTCGGCAGCATAAGTTACCCCGAACCATTTCGACGGAGTATCGAGAACCGTTACAGAGGCCTTACCAGTTTGAATCAAATCATTTACCAATAAAGGTATAAAATACTCAGCTTTAATATTATCTACATTCTCTTTCAAGAACTTAACGAAATACTCTTCGGAATATTTGAAATAATCGGGTGTGAATCCCCACATATTCATCGAAACAGGTGCATTGTCATCGATAGCAGTCCAAGTATCCCCTTCTTTAAACATCACTTTGCCGTCGCGACGTTCTATCTGAGTACGTTCTACAACCGATGTAAGATGTTTCTCGGCATTGGTCTCGCACACGCCACGAGCAACAGAACCGCTCTCAGACAGCGTATTTCCCACACGATAACCCACCATACAATACTCGTTTTTCTTTCCTTCCAGACCTTTCAAATAATCGGCCAAAATAGCAAAACTTTCGCGACCGTAGAAATCATCGGCATTAATAACGGCAAATGGCTCTTTAATTACATCTTTACCCATCAACACGGCATGATTAGTTCCCCACGGTTTAGTACGTCCCTCGGGACACGTGAAGCCCTCCGGCAAATCGTCGATAGATTGGAATACCAATTCACAAGGAATATGACCTTCATATTTAGAAAGAATCTTATCCCTGAAATCTTGCTCGAAATCCTTACGAATTACGAAAACGACTTTACCGAATCCTCCGCGTAAAGCATCGAAAATCGAATAGTCCATAATCGTTTCACCGTTAGGACCAAGACCGTCGAGCTGTTTCAGTCCTCCATAACGACTACCCATGCCGGCAGCCAATACAAAAAGAGTTGGTTTCATAGCAGTTACTTATTTTTAGTTTTCCATGAATTGCAAAAGTAATTATTTTTTATGATAAAAATCAGCAATACACCTTCAACTTTCACCCAAGTGTTCCTAAAACAAATATTATCTACCTGTTAAACCCCAACGCTCAATAGAGAGAGAGTCCATTTTGTTCACGAGAATAATGTTAAAAATGGAACGATAGGTCGAAAAAAATTCCTTTTTACTTTCTGATTTGAAAAAAAACATCTTTATTTGCAACGAATAATAATTATCGAATCACTCTAAATAAAGATTGCCTATCGACAAAACATTACGCTTGAATCAAAAAAAAGAGAGGTAGTAATGAACGATTTATTCGATCGCACCGACGAAGAACTGGTTGCGTTGTATGCCGAAGGTAATAATGGAGCTTTTGATGTTCTGCTTAAACGACATCAGGTCCGTACTTTCAACTACATTTATTATATTGTAAAAGACAAAGAATTGGCGAATGACATCTTTCAGGAAACTTTCGTCAAGGCTATCATGACTATCAAACAAGGACGCTATACCGAAAACGGCAAGTTCCCTGCATGGATTTCCCGAATCGCCCATAATCTCATTATCGATTTTTTCCGACAGGAAAAAGCCGATAATTATGTTATCACCGATAATGAAAACATGGATATCTTTAATCGCAAAGAATTGAGCGAAGGAACCGTCGAAGATACAATTGTACAAAACCAGATCGAAGCCGATGTTCGCAAACTTATCAAGGCCCTTCCACACAGCCAAAGGGAAGTACTTGTCATGCGTTATTACAAAAACATGAGCTTCAAAGAAATTGCCGACCATACCAAAGTCAGTATTAACACAGCCTTAGGGCGGATGCGCTATGCCATTCTCAACCTGAGAAAAATGGCCGAGGAAAACAACATCGTACTGACATTATAAAAAAACAAGCAGGTACAGATAATAATTACAAGGCTACCGACGTTTATAATACATAAACATCAATTTTTATTAGCCTATGAAAAAAATCTCTACCTCTAAAAACACAACGAGAGTACAAAACGCAAAAGTATTACAACCAACGGCCTCGACAATCGATTTTATTAGGCAATTTGCCAGAGTATATTCATTCGATTCCCGATTGCCGGCCTCGTTAGGAGGATTGGTAAATAACTAAAAAGAAAAGGGGAGCAGATAATCTGCTTCCCTTTTCTTTTCTACTCTATTAACCTCAGTAAGAAAACTTTCCCGTAACCACTCCTTTTTTCTCTTCTTTTCTTTCTTGTAATTCTCTTCTGCGTTCTGTTCTTAAAATTTCGGTTTCCTTTTTTCTTATAGTTTCATCTGCCTCCCTCATTCTATATTTGCTTTTTCTATTTTCTCAATGATTTATGCTTGTCTTTTAACTATTTTTCAGATGCTTTTCTGCTGTCTCTATTCTGTCCTGGCTTTATCTATTTATTTCTGCTTCATTT
>ERZ773157.1407-NODE-1407-length-22736-cov-5.173185_pt1 | contig 22736 bp, 31 predicted proteins | sample MGYA00511480_ERZ773157 | MGnify/ENA primary metagenome ERZ773157 (study PRJEB29015, sample SAMEA2737863) | human gut metagenome | biome: human gut; feature: human-associated habitat; material: faeces | place: China | collected 2012 ... | reverse complement strand
AAAGAAAAAGAAGTAAAAGAAAAATTGATAAATGTTGCTGTAATTGCAATGTTTTTAGTATTAACATTTGTACCATCATCACTTGTAAAAACATATTATTTTAGTAAATACAACCTAGAAAAAGGCAAAACATATCCAAGCATTAGTTATATTTTAATGGCTATGGAAGAAGGACCTAGAGCAAATGGATGGTATAATGAATCAATTGCAGAACCTGCATTAAGAAGTTTGAAAACAGGTGAGAATATTTCTGATGAATACAAAGAAAAAATAAAGGACAGATTAGAATATTTTGCAAAACACCCTACTTATACAGTAGATTTTTACAGACAAAAGCTTACGACTACTTGGGCAGAAAGTACGTATTCTGCAATATTTAACAATGGAATAACAGAAGAGAGTAATCTAAGCTGGATAAAGAGTCCTTTAACATTCTATCAAAAAGCTTGGATAATACTAACTTTTACATTGGCGATAATAGTGCTAATTCAAAATAGAAAAAAATTAACAATAGAACTAATATTCTTGGTAACAATATTCTTAGGAGGATTTTGTTTCCATATATTATGGGAGGCAAAATCGAGGTACATAATTCCTTATATAGTAACATTAATACCAGTTGCAAGTATTATGCTAAACATAAAACCTTGGAAAATAAAGAAGCTGAATTCTTGACATACAACGATTGTATGATAAAATATTAAAGGAAAATTTATAAATTGGAAGTGCAAAATGAATCAAAAGAAACAATTATTAGTTAACACTATAATAATAGCAATAGGCAAGCTAAGCACACAAGTTGTGTCTTTCTTGCTTTTGCCTCTATATACATCAAAATTAAGCCCAGCAGAGTATGGAACATATGACTTTTTGGTAACTTTATCAACATTTTTGTTGCCAATAATAACATTGCTTATGGAAGAGTCTATGTTTAGATTCTTAATCGATGCCGATGACTTAAAGAGTAAAAAAAGAGTTATAACGGCTACAATTGCGTACACACTAGTTGGAACTTTTATATTTACTGCCATTGCTGGAATTATAATGGGTGTAATGCATTATGAATATGCATTTGTATTTATATTGTTTATAATTTCAAATATTTTACTGGGATTGAGCAATGCATTGGCTAGAGGAACTGGAAAGATAAAATTATATTCCTTCTCAAACTTTATATTGGGAGCTTCTACAATCGTATTAAACATAATATTCATAGTAAGCTTAAAGCTTGGTGTCAGTGGACTTTTATGGGCAAATACAGTCGCAAACAGTGCAACAGCAATAATAATCTTGTTAAAATTACATTTACCACAGTTCGTAAGTAGAAAAGATTTTCACAAGTCTACTTTAAGAGAAATGCTTAGATATTCAGTACCACTTGTACCAAACAATTTATCTTGGATAATCATAAGCTTATCAGATAGACTCATGCTTACAGCAATGAGTGGTACAGAAGCAAACGGAATTTATTCTATTGCAAATAAATTTCCAAATATAATTTATACATGTTACGGATTTTTTTCTACTGCATGGAAAGAATCGGCTGCAAAAATATTAAAAGATGATAACAAGGTAAAGTATTATAACAGTATTTATAAAGATATAAAATTCTTTTTAAAGGCAATCGTATTAGGATTAATTGCAATAATGCCATTTGTATTTTCTTTGTTTGTGGACGCAAGCTATAATGATGCATACAAATACATTCCAATACTTGTAATATCAATTTATTACACAAATATGTCAAACTTCTATGGGGGAATATTTACAGCATATAAAAATACTAAAATAATGGGATCAACAACAGTTGCGGCAGCGATTATCAACATAGTAATAAACATAATATTTATACCGAAATTTGGAATATATGCAGCATCGTTTTCAACATTAATTTCGAATTTGATTGTATTTGTATACAGAAGATATAAATTAAAAGAGTACATAGTTTTAAAAGAAAAATTCAATTATGTGTTTTGGATATTGCTAGTAGCAACACTAATCACATATTACAAAAACAATTTAATTGCAAATATAATAATGTTTATAATAGTGCTTGCGTACTGTATATTTACAAATATGAGCTTCCTAAAGAAAATAGCAGAACCAGTAATAAATAAATTAAAAAAATAGGAATATATCTATAGTAGAGGTGAGTTATAATGAACAATGAAAAAATAACAGAAACATATGATGTATTAAAAACTTTTATACCAAAAGAAGATATTTACTTAAATGAACCAATGAGTAAGCATACTACTTTTAAAATAGGCGGAAATGCAGATATATTCGTTAAATTGAAGAGTGTAGAACAAATTGAGAAAACAATCGAAACAACACGAAAAATAGGAGTGCCATTGAAATTTATAGGAAATGGTAGCAATATTTTAGTAAAAGACGAAGGAATTAGAGGAGTTGTGGCGAAGATATGTACTAGTACATATGATTTTATAGATGAAACTACATTAAGACTTGACAGTGGATTGTTAAATGCGAAAGTCGCAAGAATTCTATTAGACCATAGTCTTGCTGGTTTTGAATTTGCATCAGGCATTCCAGGAACTCTTGGAGGAGCTGTAAAGATGAATGCTGGTGCTTATGGTAGTGAGATGAAGAACATAGTTGTAAGTACAAGATATATAGATTTAGACAGTGACAAGATTGAAATAAAAGAAATTAACAATGCAGAGCATGAATTTAGTTATAGACACAGTATTTTCTCAAATAAAAATGCTATAATAATAGATACAACTCTAAGACTTCAAACAGGAAATAAAGGCGAGATTGAAGAAAAACTATGCAATAATCTTGATAACAGAAGAGCAAAACAACCAATAGATAAGCCAAGTGCAGGAAGTACATTCAAAAGAGGAGAAGATTTTATAACAGCCCAATTAATTGACGAGTGTGGATTAAAAGGCTACACTGTTGGAGGGGCACAGGTGTCGGAAAAACATGCAGGTTTTGTGGTAAACATCGGAAATGCAACTGCAAAAGACGTTATAGAACTTACAGAATACGTAAAGAAAAAAGTGTATGAGAAATTTAACAAGAAAATAGAATTGGAAATAGAAATTGTATAATTGAAATTGCCTTTTATAAAAGTTAATGATATGGTTTAAATAAATTTTATTATTAGCAGAAAATATGATGGAAGTAATATAGATTAGATATGTATTAATGCAAATTTACATAATATAATTTTAATGCATTATGTTAGGCAAAGTTTGAAAGGAATGAAATAAAAAATGAACGGATTTTTTAAGTGGTTTAAATCAGGAGCCAAAATAAAAAGATGGATTTTTCTAATGTTAATAGGAATAGTACTCGTATGTTATGGAATTGCAAAGGTGCTTGTAACAGATGAAATGGGATTTATGGAGCTTGCAAAAATAATTTTTGTGTTTGTTTTAGGATTTACATTCACAATAATTAGTATAATATGTATTCAAAGAAGAACATTAGAAATATTAGTAGAGGAATCTGATACAAGAGATTTAGAAGATAAAAGTAAAGTTAAATCTTTAATATTCAATAGAAAAATATACAATCAAGGACCAAAAGTTGTTGTAATTGGTGGTGGTGCTGGACTTAACACAGTACTTAGAGGCCTGAAAAATTACACAGACAATATAACAGCAATTGTTACAGTTTCAGATTATGGAGAGCAAAGAAGCAAATCAAAACAAGACTTGGGAACTCTTCCATTAGATGATGTAAAGGGTAGCTATGTGGCACTTGCTGCAAATGAAAATGAAATGGACTGCTTGATGAATTTAACCTTTAAAAATCCAAAATTAGAAGGATTAAAATTTGGAGATATATATTTAACAGCAATGAAAGAGGCTGTTGGAGATTTTTCGGCATCAGTAGAGGAAAGCTCAAAAATACTTAATATGACAGGAAAAGTTCTTCCAGTAACACTTGATCAAATTAAGATATGTGCAGAATTAGAAGATGGAACTGTGGTGGAATGTAAAGATAAAATTCCAGAAATGGTTAGCCAAAAGATAAGTAAGATAAATAGAATATTTATTTCGCCAACCAACACAAGAGTTGCTCCAGGTGTTATAGAAGCCATTGAAGACGCTGACGCAATAGTACTTGGACCGGGAAGTTTATACACAAACGTAATTCCAAACTTATTGGTACCGGGAGTATCAAAAGCAATAAGAGAGTCTAGTGCATTCAAAGTATATGTAAGTAACATAATGACAGAGTATGGTCAAACTGATAGTTATACTCTATATGACCACATAAAGGCTATAATAGACCATGCAGGAAAAGGCATAATAGATTATTGTATTTATGATACTGGAGAGATTGTGCCAGAGTATATAAGGCAGTACAATAAAGGAGGAGAAGAACTTGTTGAACAAGATGTTTCGAAAGTAAAAGAAGCCGGAATTAAGCTAATTCAAAGAAATATGTCTACAATCGAAAATGGAAGAATTAGACATAATTCTGATGCGATAGCAACAAGTATTATCCAACTAATTTGTGATGATATGAAATTTAGAGATATGCAAAATGATACAAGAGTTATACTTCTTGATTCAAAAATAAAAGACACAAAGAAGAAAATGAAAAACAATCAAACAAAGAGTAAAAAGAAGAAAAACAAAAAACGTTCAGGAAATAGTAAATTTTTTGAAAAATATAATGATAGAATTCAGGCAATACAAGATAGTGAGACTAACAGAGAAAAGAGAATAAAGGAAATAGAAAAAAATTCTAAAGTAGATAACAAAAAAGAAAAAACTGGTAAGAAAAATAAAGAGAATGAAAAAAATAGTAAAAACATAGAAATACAGAAGAGTGAAATAAGACAAAAGAAAGAAAATAATAGACAGTCAAGTAAAATTGATGTAAATAGAAAACTTGAAGAAGGTAGAATGTTAGAGTCTAGAATGGAAGAAACTCTAAGAAGAATGAAAGAAATAAACAAGAATAAATAAAAAGAGGTAAACAGTAGATGAAATATAGTGAAATTGATGAAGAAGTAAAGAAATCTCTAAAAAGAGACTGGATAATTACAAATGGAATAGGTGGATTTTGTAGCCAAAGTGCACTGGGGTGTAACACTAGAAAATATAGGCTGATATCCTTCTTCCACATAGTTCTCACAGACGATATTATTAAAAGCCAAAGGAGCACCACAATCAGGACAAACTGGCTGCTCTACCTGTTCCAACGTTCCATCCTGTAAAGCTTCCTTTATTTTATTGGCATATTCTTCACTTTCATATAACTTTGTACTGCATTTTGCACTACATTGCATTTTTTCATAGTTGCCACAGGGTTCTACGATTTTCTCAGGTTTGAATCCAGCCTTCTGAATCAATCCATCTATGCATGTAGTTACAATGTAATAATTCTTGTCTTTTACCAGTTCATACAGATTACGATATGCTGACAAAATATCAGACTGGTTCTGTTCCTGCAGGTATATCTTCTCAAAATAAGGAACCATCCAGGCAAGCTCTTCCTTTGCATCAACAAGCTCCAGTCCTTTCACCAGTTGTTCATGTTCTGCTATCCTGTCAAACTTCTCGTTAAATTCTTCACCAATACCAATTAATACTACTTCTGCATCTGCAAGCTTTTCTTTCAAAATTTCAGTCTTATCCATTCCGTCTCCCAGTTAATGACATTTCTGTCAGAATAGGAGAGCAGGTACTCTGCTCTCCCACAAAATTTACTACTTCTGAAGTAATTGGTCAATCACTTTGACCAGGTTGCCAATCTCAGGTTTTGACAACTGTGCGTCTGCTCCAAGATCTTCACCTTTCTTTCTCATTTCCTCATTTACAAGTGATGAGAAGATAACAACTGGAATATTCTTCGTTGCATCATCGGATTTTACAAGCTTAGTCAACCTGTGTCCATCCATCAGAGGCATCTCAATATCTGTAATCAGAAGTTTTACATCATCGTTCAGGGTTCCGTTTGCCTTGCACTTCTGAATATACTCCCAGGCTTCCTCACCATTCTCAGCTTTAATGATATTCTCATAACCTGACTTCTTCAGGGAATCAACGATAAGTTTTCTCAAAAGAGCAGAGTCTTCAGCGATCAGAATAGGTACTTCATTTTCACTTCTTACGCCTAATGCTTCAATCTCTGTTACCTTCAGACCTGTTTCAGGATTAATATCTGAAATAATCTTCTCAAAATCCAAAATAATGATCAGACGTCCGTCAATCTTGATAATACCTGTAGAAATGCCATCTTCTGTTGTGCTTACTGTTGCACCCGGCTTAATGATATCTACCCAGGATACTCTGTGGATTCCCACTACAGAATCTACATGAAATGCGATATCAAGCTTGTTAAAGCTTGTAATGATAAAAAGACCGCCTGGCTGTGACTGTCCTCTCTGTAAACAGTTACGAAGATCAATTGCTGTAATCATTGTATCTCTTGGCATGAAAATACCTTCTACACTCGGATGTGCATTAGGCACTGGTGTAACAGGCTGATACGTAATGATTTCCCTGATCTTTGCAACGTTAATACCATACGAATTACCGTCTACAATAAATTCAAGCACTTCCAGTTCATTTGTTCCATTTTCTAAGAGAATCTTAGTCTCCATATTAAACCTCCATTCCACAGGACATTGAAAATTCTTTCAATCTCTTTTATCTAAAATGCTTTGCAGAATAATCATCTTAATTATATTATATCATATATATATTTATAATTACAAATATTTTCAGATAATTTTTTGCTTTTTCTTTGGTATTTTCTTAATTTTCAGTTATAAACATTACTCTAAACTAATATTCACTACCGAATCCTGCGTCGTAATTTGCATAACAGCTGTCTGGATCTCGTCAAGATCTGTCTGTTCAACCGGGACTGCCACTACTGCGTCTGCCACTTCGCCAGCCGGTATATCTTCCATGTATGTAGTAAGGTCATTCGTAAGTAATGTACTCAATGCCTGTACATATCCTGCATCATTTACATTTACCCTTACCTTGTTTATCTGGTCAAAAAGATCACACTGCGCAGTTTCTTCTCCCAGATTCTCTACATCAAAATGTAAGATCAAAAGATTATAACCCTGTGGTGCAGTTACACTGAATCCAGCTCCTGATTCTGCTTTTGGATAAGCATCTGTTATTTCACAGGATGCATACCTGATTGAGAACTGTTCCATGCCAAAGAACGTTGCAAGGTCATATTCTGACCCATCTTCCACACTGGCTTCGGCATCCACTGAAACGGTCTCTCCCATGCCAGTCTGACTCAGATCCTGTGATGGCCGTGATTCCTCCTGTGTAGTCTCTTCTTCCTGTGATGTCTCCATCTCGGTCTCAGCACTTGCAACCTCTTCCTTATCTGCAATTCTGTAATGATAGTTAGGTGAATATTTCAGCAGCATATCTGCTGCATATTCTGCAACCAGCTCAGACTGTTCCTCCGTCATATCAGGCATTGAGTCAATACATCCTGTAAGCATACAGGCACTGATTGCCAACACTCCTATTATTTTCCCCTTTTTCACAATAGCACCTCCGTTGTTATTTCGTCTCCAATTCAATCCAGAACTCTACGCCATTGGTATAATTGATCACACCATATTGCTGGTTCATTGAATCCATAATTGCCTTTACAATAGATAAACCTACTCCACTTCCTCCATATTCTCTGGTTCTGGCTTTATCTACTTTATAGAATTTTTCCCATAAATGCGGCAATGAATCCTCCGGTATGGGATCACCGGTATTAAATATTCCAATACGTACTTTATTCTCAAGCATCGTATATTTGATATCTATGATTTTGTCTCCTTTTACATGATTCATGGCATTACTGAAGTAATTACGAATCACTTCTTCTGTCTTGAATTCATCTGCCCATACATAGATTGGCTCCGTCTGCTCCATCCTCACATTAACTTCATTCTGCTGTGTCAGGATTTCTGCTGACTGAAGGAAATTATGAATCATGGCTACTACGTCAAATCGCTCCATGGTAATAACGTCATTCCCAAATTCCAGCTGGTTTAATGTCAGAAGCTTCTTTACCATGTTATTCATCTTGCCAGACTCATCTATAATAACATCACAGTAGAAATCCTTGCTTTCATCATCATCATGGATTCCTTCTTTTAGGCCTTCTGCATAACCCTGTATCAATGCAATCGGAGTCTTGAGTTCATGAGATACATTCGCAAGGAATTCTTTGCGCATCTCATCTATCTCTTCTTTCTTCTCAATGTCCCTCTGCAATTCATTATTGGCAGTTTTTAATTCAGAGATTGTCTTTTCCAGTGTATCGGAAAGCTGATTCATATGCTCTCCGAGCAGGTCAATCTCGTTCTTGCCTCTGCTTTTATAATGCATTTCAAAATCCAGATTGGTCATCCTGGCGGATATGTCCTTCAATTCCATGATTGGTTTCGTAATTCTTGTTGTTACGAACCAGATCAGCAGTGCACTTACCAGAGTAACTATAATTCCAATATAGGCAAGGAATTTATTAGCAATCTTTGCACTGTCTCTAATACTTTCCAGTGGGGATCGAATCAGGAAAAGATTACCATTATCCAACACACCCCACATTTCGAGATAGTCTGTTCCCATTCCCTGATCTGTGGTAACTGCCAGGCTGTACCTGTCCGTATCTTCTATCTTCTCCAGCTTGTTATCCCTCTGGAATACATTATCATAAAGTCTTCTGATGAGCAAATCCGTGTCTCTGGAAGTGGATTTGATCGTATTGGACTGTGCGTCTATAACTACTACACTTATATTGTATATATCACATATACGTCTGAGTTCCAAGTCGAATTCATCTGAGGATATGCTGCCTCCGCTTACTGCATTGTCCAGACTCTCATAAGCAGTGTGAATTGCATGTAATTTGTTGCTGATATAATATTTTTCCAAAAATGTACTGTTAGCAAACCAGACAAGAATAATCGTGCCTACCATAACCGCAATAAATATTCCTGCAATCTGCTGTTTTATTGAATATTTCATGCTTCCAGTTTGTACCCCATTCCCCATACCGTCTTAATCAGGTCGCCTTTGTCACCTAATTTACTTCGCAGCTTCTTCACATGGGTATCTATGGTTCTGGCATCTCCGAAATAGTCATAATTCCATACACTGTTCAGTATCTTTTCTCTGGAAAGTGCAATTCCCTTGTTTTCCATAAAATACGTCAGAAGTTCAAATTCCTTGTAGCTTAAATCAATAGGATTACCATCTATGGAAACTACATGGGCTGCCTTATCTATCGTGATGCCGCCGTACTCAATCGTCTCATCATCTGTAACCTGATTGGTTCTCCTGAGAATAGCTTCCACTCTGGCAACCAGTATCTTTGGGCTGAAAGGCTTGGATATGTATTCATCTACACCAAGTTCAAATCCCTGAAGTTCATCCCTTTCATCGCTTCGGGCTGTCAGCATAATGATTGGAACCTCGGAATATCCTCTTACCTCTCTGCACACCTGCCATCCGTCCATCTTGGGCATCATGACATCCAGAATAATCAGCGCAATGTCCTGATTGTCAAAGAATATATCAAGAGCTTCGCTGCCGTCTCCTGCTTCCAGAACTGCAAAATTCTGTTTTTCCAGGAAATCACGCACCAGTTTTCTCATTCTGCTCTCATCATCTACTACCAATATCTTTAATTTATTCATACTTATCTCCATGCCTTTCCGATATCTTTGAATGCAGATATTATAGCATACTTTTATGATAAAAGTGTGAACGGATTCATCTAATCTTCATCCAGCATAAGTTGTCTTTCTTTCTCACGGACTGCATTCTCTCTGTCATTAAGTTCCTGTTCCCAGGATGCATACCGGTTCTGCAATGCCTTTTCATAATTCAATATGGTAGGTCTGCTTCCAGTGGTAGATATGACGAACATTACGATCACCAGAATTGCCAGTACTATATTCAGACATATAGATGTTGTCCTGCTGAAAAATTCTTTGTTTTTCTTTGGTTTTGGCTTGGGCTTCGCGGAAGCCCTAACCTTCTCAACAGCCGGATTGGTACTGTCCCTGAGGCTGTATACATTATTGACCGGCACATCCTGCACCGGCTCTCTGATCAAAGGATTTTCTTTTAGGTGCTTCTGTAATTTTCTTAAATATTCATAGCCTATCGGAGTCTTAAAAATACGATTCTCTATTGCCTTATGATAGACCATATAGACCATATGAGGATTGCGATAGTCCATTTTATCTTCCAGCTTTTGTATTTTCAGCAATTCAGCCTTTGCCTGCGTTGCATCTTTGGCTGAACCAAACTGATAGCCATCTACAATCCATTCTTCTTTATCTGCCATATTCTTCTTGCCTCCATAATCAGTACGGGCAGCTTCTGTGCCTATATAGTATGACTCTTTATTTCTTCCAGTATCTTCCGGTCTTTTGCATATATTTCATCCAGTATCTGCATTTGCTGCGACACTTCCATATTGCCTGTCCTGAGTATTTCTACTACAGCACTTACTGCTTCATACAGTTCCATCATTCCCAGATTGGAGACGAACCCTTTCATAGTATGTGCTTCACGAAAAGCCGCCTGGCAATCACCCTGCTTCATAGCTTCCTGTAACTGTCCATAACTGGCATCATCCAGAAATTTGTTCAGACACTGCTGATATAATGTATCATTATTTATAAAACGATGCAAGGCACCTTGTACATCAAATCCATTCTGTTCCAATAAATCTTTATCCTGTTGTGTCATTTCCGCCTCCTAATCCTGCATAAGTCCGCTGACATCCAATATCAATGCAATACTGCCATCTCCAAGCTGTGTACAGCCTGATATGCCATGCACCTTCTTTACATAGGATGGAATTGGCTTAACAACAATTTCCTGTGTTCCAATCAGTTCATCAATCAATACGCACATGGAAGTTCCTGCATCTCTGTCGTAATCTTGGACATCTGTGCCGCTGCTTTCTGGAAATTACTCAGATCAAGTCCAGGCACTTGCAGATCAGGATTCTGCAGTACAACAGACTCTGCAATGACCATTTCACCCATAAGATTCATCAGCAGATTCATTTTATCAATGTTGACACTCATGAATGCCTGCTTGTGTTCCTTCTTTTTCTTTGTTTTGGTAATCTGCTTCGCCTTACCGGCTTCCTTCTGAATAACATAATCGCCCGGTTGTGGTTCTGTCTCTGCCTTATTCTCAACTGTCGGTTCTGCCACTGGAACAGAAGGAGCTTCCATTGCAGTAAAGCCTCTGTCAAATTCACTTTTCTCACAGGCTGAAATATCAATTTTATCAATCTCCGGAGTGGTATCCAGTACCGTCCGAAGCTTGTCCTCTTCAAAATTTCCCCGCACCAGCATCAAAAATCCCTGTCTGAGAATTTCATCGCCGGAGGCTTCATTTGTTAATATGTCTTCTGGTGAGTAATGAACATCTTCTGTCAGCTCTTTTACAGCATAAACTGCTGAATACGCCCGCAAGTTACACATTTGTGTGTCACTCTGATATGTAATTCTGACACGGTAATACTTGTCTGCTCCCGATACCTGTGGTGCAATATAGAACTGATTTGGACCAAGAGTAATCTTACTCTCTTCCTTTTCCTGCTGTTTATCCTCTTGTGGTGCCTGTTTATTGTCTTTTAATCCGGCAAGGAATTTCTCCATATCCGCAATCAGTTCACTGCTGTCTCCGTCCGGGTCATTTCCGTCTTTAATCTTATCCATTTCTCCATTGATGAAATCAAGCACACGAAAAATAATCTCCGTCAGTTCCATGTGATGTTCCTCAACATTGCGGTTCTCTCTCAGAAAATAGAAAATATCCTCCAGCTTGTGTGAAGTCTTCATAATATCATCATACTTCATCACACCTGAAGAACCTTTAATTGTATGCATGATTCTAAATATTTCATTAATATTGTTCTCGTCAAAAGAATCCTCATCTTTATTCTCAAGAACAATCTCTTCTAGCTGTTCCAATAACTGCCCATTCTCATATAAATACATATCGAGCATGTTATCTGTACTGAAATCATCTGCCATATCAGGCACCCCTTCCACAATTGTTCGAATGCAATAAACCCCTTTCATAATTTTATATCCATTTTAAACAATAGTCAATATTATCAGTCAATTTGTGTGCATTTGAATTAGAATAACTGATGAACAGACTTTCTTCTGCCCGAACTATGTTCAGGCTTCCACATTTCGGACATTGCCCATGCGCATAATCCAATGTTCCACAATCCTTACAATAATAAATCTCTTTTTCGTTCATTCAAGTAGTCACCTCTTTCCATTATTGTATTGTCAATATTGATATTTAGAAAGTATTTTTTTGTATATTTATGTTGTTTTTTCTCACCTTATATATAATTACGTGTTGTTATGTAGAATTGTGACTTCAGAACACACTATTATTTTTGTCTAAAGTATTGTCTAATCCCTGAACTGCATTTATAATATCTGTGTTTATGAAACCCATTAATTTACTGTAGATAATCACAGCTTACAGAAAGGTATGGTAAAGAATATGTTAAGAAGAATCATGAAGAAGGATAAAATGATAGGTCTTACATTTACACTGTTTATATTCGTGTATACATGTGCCTCATCATCAGTATATGCAAAAACTCTGCGCGATATGCCCACTGAAAACGGGACAATTGCTGAACCAGACGAGGAAGAACTGGCAGGCAGCCCGTACATCTCCCCTGATGCCCTTGTTGCCCAGGATACTCTGTCTGAACCCACTGCTCCACTGGTACAGAGTCTGACTATGGCGCAGGCATCCCCTTCCATATTATATCAGGATGCTGACTATGACAGTTTCTTTGAACACACGGTATTTGTCGGCGATTCCCTGACTGTTGGATTCACCAATTACTGCCAGAGCCGTTCCGATACTATGGCGACTGCTTCTACTTATTTTCTTGCAAAGACAAGCTGTTCTGCCAAAATTGCTCTTTCTGGTAATGCCTTAACGACCCATGCCAAAGTCATGCCATCCTACAATGGTAAGGTACAGTATATCGAGGATTCCATATCCCAGATGACAGATGTACAAAAGGTATTTATCTGCTTTGGTATGAACGATCTGGTAGGTTCTACTCCGTCAAAGTATGTAGAAAGCATGGAGACTCTGATCGAAAGAATCGTTGCCAAGAGTCCACAGGTATCCATCTATGTAATCTCCGTTCCATGTATCATAGAATCAGCCCAATCAGGTATGCTTAACAATACCTCTATTCAAAAAGCCAACAGTCTCATGCAGACTTCCTGCCAGAATAACAGATGGGGATTTGTCAATCTGGCTGAATATCTCATGAATTCACATATGGCAATCTATCCGGAATACAGTTCTGATGGATATGTTCATGAGAATAACGCTGCCTATGCTATCTGGGTTAAAGTCCTGCGAAATTATGCTTATAAGGAAATGACATTATGAAAATAACAGCAAAGAAAAAGGTTCTGCTCATTGCTACAGGAGGTACGATTGCATCTAAAAGCACTCCCAATGGGCTTGCCCCACTGATTACCTCTGAAGAAATCATCAGCTATGTACCTGAAATTCAGGAATACTGCCAGATTGACACTTTACAGTTGTTCAATATCGACAGTACCAATATCTACTATACACACTGGCTTGCTATGGCACAGTGTGTAGAAGCCCATTACAATCAGTATGATGCTTTCGTCATTACACATGGAACTGATACTATGGCGTACACAGCTGCTGCCCTTTCCTATCTGATTCAGAATAACCGTAAGCCTGTTGTTATCACAGGTTCTCAGAAATCTCTGGCTGCGCAGGAATCCGATGCCAGGCAGAATCTTTCAGATGCATTTATCTATGCTTCCTATGATGGCGCATGCGGTGTGCATATACTTTTTGATCATAAAATACTTCTTGGTACACGATCACGCAAAACAAGAACCAAGAGCTTTAATGCTTTTCAAAGTATTGATTTCCCGGAAATTGGAATCATTCGCAATCATAAAGTGATTCCCTATGTAACAGATGTGATTCATGAGGAAGCTCCTACTTTCTACCATAACCTGAATCCAAATATTTTTGTACTTCGACTGATTCCAGGTATCAGTCCTGACATTCTGCAATATATCGGAGAGCATTACGATGCAGTTGTCATTGAAAGCTTTGGCGTAGGCGGTCTTCCTTCCTATGGAAATACCCGTTTTGAAGAAGCCATTCATGATTTTCTCGCCAGAGGAAAGACTATTATCATGTCCACCCAGGTTCCCCATGAAGGAAGTGATATGGCAGTCTATCAAGTCGGCTATTACATGAAGGAGCGCTATGATCTGATTGAGGCATACAGCATGACTACAGAAGCTATCGTCACGAAACTGATGTGGATTCTTGGGCAAACAAAAGAGCCTGACGAAATTCGCAGACTCTTCTATCAACCTATTATGCATGATATTATTGTATAGTAACTATTCAGAATAGTTACATGTTTGAGAAATTCATAAAACTCTTCTCTGTATTATGAGAACCAACTACTTTGACCGGTACGAACTTGCTGCCGGTCTTTTGTGCGTCTTCTAATGTTACAGCACCGTTAAATACAAACCAACCACCATCTACTTCATTTACAGATACAATACCCTCTATTGCCTCTCCTGTCTCTTTCATTGTTGGATGGATAGATGACGGATTCAACTCCATCATTTTCTCAAATCTACCCTGCTGATACTCCTCCAGTCTGGTAAGAATCTCTTCTGCAATCTCTGCCGGAGCTGCATTGGTACTCTCAATGACCAGGTTGTAATTGCTCATATCATAATAATCAATATTGTAGATTTCCTTAAATCTGACAGATTCCATCTCCTGTCTGTGTATCAGTGCCTTTTTACATGCTTCCTGAGACTCATAAGACTCAGAATTAGCACGTACACTGTCATTGAACACACGTCTGCTTGCTTCATTAATATCTGTAATTACAAATACCTTAAAACTGTCCGGTACAAAATGCCATGCCAGTCTGGAATCAAACATGATATTGTCACGTTCTCTGCCAATCTTGGCTGTTGTATCATCAATCATCTTGTCCACAGAACGGTCTCCATTTCTGGTTGCTTCATTGACCTGCCTGTTAAATTCCTCTACGGAAAGTCCCTTATCCATTGCAAGCTGTCTGAAGATATTACCTGTAGATACGATTTCATATCCTTTTTCCTTCAGAATCTTGCCAATACTTGATTTGCCGCTTCCCAGATTACCTGTAATTGTAATGTTCATCGTAAATAACCATGCCTTTCGTTCTTCTACTAATTTGTTATTTTCCCATAGATTTCAAGCTGTGTCAATGCCGGGAATGGTGATTGTGTCTCAGCAGGTATTAATTTTTTAAATTCAACCCAGCTTACAGTACGCTTTGGATATGTAACAGTCTGTCCTGTTGCCATCTTTTCCAGCTGGGCTGCTACTGTACTTCCATCTGAAAAAGCCAGCGTTACTTCCTTCCACCAGCTATCATGAGGGAAATCTGCTCTCAGATAGATTATAGCCTTATCTGTCTCTATCTCATGTCCAAAGTCAATACGAAGCACAGCATCCGGATTGCGGTTAATTCCCCAGGATACATAAGGCCATTGACCGTGGGCACTGTTGGCTTTTACCCCATCTATGGCATTTCTCGCTGCAAAGACAGCCTCTCCTCTTGTCTCTACATTGGCAGAAGCATGTGGATAAGAATTGCAGTTATCATGATTATCATACACATTCAATGCCTGATTCCTGTATGCATATATCTCTTCGTCATAAGCCTCTCTGGCATAGATATAGTGAAGCTCTCCCATAAATGCCTTGGGCGAATAACCATCCCTCAACTCTCCAAAGGGTATTTTGATCTCTACATTACCAGTCACATAGATCAGTGAAGCTCCCATAGCATCGTCAGCCTGGAACATAAAATACTTCGGTTCTCCACTGTATTCCAATACAACACGGTCGCCTTCTTCATAAGCAGAAGTCGCTACCAGATAAGCTTCCCTCTCTCCACGCTCTACAAATTTCGTTTCGCCATTTGCCTTTAATACCTTTAATGAAAACATATCGCACCCCCCAATAGCCAGTTTATTTTGTTTGAATCAAGTATACAACGATACTGTGAGAAAAGAAAGCACATTATTTAAACAGATAATACCTTTTGTATTTCTAGAACTATATGGTATAATGACAATAATTTACTAAATCTGTATTATGGAGGTACTATATATATGCTTAGCAATCATCAGGCAACAGAAGAAGAAAAAACAAAAATATGCGACTGGAAATACGAAGGTGAATATGCATTATACAATACCGTCAGTTATGAGGAAATGAAAAATCGAAAATTCGGATTTGGCAATTCTCAAATGTATGTAGAATCTTTTTTTGATAACAATGAACTGGTTGGTTTTTGCAATCTATTTGACGATGGAGATGAAGTCTTCTTTGGTATCGGTGTAAATCCTCATTTATGTGGAAAAGGTTATGGGAAAGAAATGATTGAAAAAATGTACGCAATCTCTCAAGAAATTTTCCCTGGGAAGCCCCTATATTTAGAGGTACGGACATGGAATAAGCGTGCTATAAATTGCTACAAAAGTGTAGGTTTCATAATTGATGGTGACATCATTCATCAGAAAACAAGTGCTGGCGAAGGCACTTTCTATCGTATGGTAAGGAAATAGTTCATTTCAGTTTGTTTCTGTATGGAAATACAAAATATTCTTCCATCGTAACTACAGAAGTTACAAATTTTTTATCTGCCTCATACCCATTACTGAAAAATTTCTTTACCTTGTCATAATATTGTGGGTTATTTTCATCCTTTTCAATGAAATATATGAATGGTGCGGTATCAACAAATGCCTTTTTATAATCTGTCATTCTCACGCATCTCCTTCATATATTCATCTACATACCGTCCTCTTTCGCTTGGGATAGCAAAACTATCCCAGTCGACGGGTGTTTTTTTACTTTTCTCTGTGGATAATTTAACAGAGTAACAATAACCTCTGTTCCATCATAGTCTCTAATATCTTCATCTTCAATAACAACTGTGTTACCTTGTACAATTCCCTTTACTGCTGCTAACATAGGTCATACCTCCTTTTAATTTTGGGATGAGCCCTCCGTTTCTATATACTTTTTCGCAATAAGCATACAACACCTTTTCTGCTTTTTCAATGAGAATCTATGTTGTTGATATTCCTAAGACACAATCAACAAGTGCCGTTAATACTATTTTGTCTCCAGCTTTTGACACGGGGACTTTATTTCAATTTTTCCAGTAGAAAATACTTCATTCCCATGATTACAAAGCCTTCCTCATTTCTCCAAGGCTTTTTTGTTCCGTTTACTATCACAATCTTTTTAAACGAATCCGGAATATTTCTAAATGAGTTAAATTCCTGCGTCTGCTTTTCCTCAGAAGTCATATCATAAGCCACCTGAATATAATATCTCTGACTACCCTGATTGACTACAAAATCAACTTCAAACTACTTTCGAGTCGTGATTGTTTAAATATGTGAGCCGGGCACATGACCCCCAGCTCTTTTTATGCTTGTATCGTCAACTCTCAATTCAATATGTTTTCATCCAAACACAATTTTTTCGTCCAATTCAATGCTGTTCTGGACGAAAAATCATTTCTTCGATAAGAAGCAAGCCTGCATCGGAGGATAAACCTCCTCCATCAAAATTTTTAATCAGTCATTATTCCGCATCTTTCTTATATAATTGTCAATCTCATTAGCGTTTCTTCCACTTGGGACAACATATTTTTCCATATCTACTATTTAGCGGCTCTTAGCTGCCCTTGTTTCTTACTTATAATGCTTATTTTTATGTATCACTGTAATGATATTTACAAGCTAGTATATATACGTTTTCTTCATCAATCTTATAAATCAATCTATCTTTTTCATTTATTCGTCTGCTCCAAAAGCCGGTTAAATTTCCTGCTAATGGCTCAGGTTTTCCAATTCCCTCATTTCCATTTCTACAAATGTCCTCTATGAGGCTATTAATCTTCTTTAATGTTTTTCGGTCTTCCGTTTGCCAGTAAACGTAATCGTTCCATCCATTATCTGTAAAAACTTTATTCATCAGCGGCTGCCTCTATAAGATTATGTTTAGCAAAATTTCCATTTTCTAACTGTCTTTTAGATTCCATTAACCAATCATAGTTTGCTTTATTTCCCATAATATAAGCATTTTCCATAAGATTATTATATACTTCTTCTGACAACATAACCACATTTTTATTATCTTTACGTGTAACAATCATAGTTTCGTAATCATCTGTAACCTTATCCATATAAGCTTTCATATTATCACGAAGATTTGTATAATTAACTGCTAACATACGAACACCTCCATCATTAAACGTACAGTTTTCTGTACTTTTATTATAACGTACAGTTTTCTGTACGTCAAGTTTTTATATTATTCTATGCAAAACAAGAAAATATATTCTAATCATAAAAAGAAATAGCATCCCAGCCCGTCCAAAGTTGATGAGATGCTATTCTTTATTTAGCTATTTACTGAGGGCAAATCGGCATCACGTCCGATTACCTTTCCTCCAGGAAATTTTATTGAAGATAGATAAATCTGTATATGTACTGTGCAATTCATAACTAACCATTTTGAATTACTTATAACCTCACATATCAATAAAACTGCTGAAGCAGCTGGATACGCAAGACTTTCCACTATTCATAAAAGTACAGTAAATACAATTCTTGACAAGGCAGATATAAAGCCACATAAAATAACTTATTATTGTGAGAATAGGGATCCTGATTTTGATTCCAAAATGCATAATGTCCTGCTTGTGTATAAGCAGCTTGAAATGCAGTTTGATGAATCAGGAAAGCTCATTATATCTGAAGATACACCTATACATATGCTGTCTTATGATGAAAAGCCAGGAATACAGGCTACTGCAACAACATCAGATGATTTAATGCCGGACGAAAAACATTCGACCATCAATAGAGATTACGAATATAAACGTTTGGGTACAAATACATTTCCTTACATTATAAGTATTCTCCGTAAAATGACACCTTTATAGACAGTTTCCATTTTCGCTTGTAGCATTGTTTTTCTTCCTATACAATATAGTTGGAAGGAGTTGATTTACATTTACATTGAGATTCAGAAGCCGAACCGCTTCAAAGATTTTTTACATAAGATTTATGACCGTTTAGAAGATTTGATATTCGCTATCATTCAAAAGATACCAGAAAAGCATATACCATCTTTCCTTATGAATTGGATGGAACACTACACAAATAAAAGATTATCAGAATTACAAAGTCAGATCATCCGCAAACGCTGGCAGACAATAGAATTAGAAAAGGCTATTGATAAAATTCATAACAAGCAGCAGGATTAAAATAAGCACAATTTATATCTATAATTTCAACATTCATATAATCTAAGAATCGTTTGAAATTATCAACAAAATCCATTTGACCACTTGAATACGGATATACAAGATACTCTTCTATTGTTATTGCAGAGGTAACGACCTGTATATTCTTTTCTATACACGTTGTAAAGAATCTCTTTATAACCTCTGAATATAAAGGACTATTTTCAAGATAGTATATAATAGGTGCTGTATCAACAAACACTCTTTTAAAGTCTGTCATTATCTCTCATCTCCCTTATATATTCATCTGCATTTCTGCCACGCTCTGTTGTAGGCATAACAAACTGATCTAAATCAATTTTCTTTGATCGTCTGTCTGATATACTTATCAAACCATCAATACCACTTAAAATCTGAACAACATAAGTCAGCTTATCTTCTGGTACTCTTTCCAATAATTCAATAGCTTCTCTTCTAGTTGCTGTCATAGGTCATACCTCCTTTTAATTTTCGGATGAAATCGCTGTTTCTTTATATGCTATTATTTTGCATTTTTGTAGCGATTTTCATAAGATAGCTCTGGTTTTAGGTCTACTTTCCATTCAATTAAATCTTGTGGCTGGCATTGTAAGAGCTGGCATATATCCTCAATGGTTTTTGTTGATACATCACACATAAAATCTTTTCCATTGTGATTGTCTTTATACTCTTGTAGTTTCTTTTCTATCTGATCCATTGAATCACCACTACACATTTTTAATTTTGCCAATGTGCTTTGTGGTATCAAACCTTTCTGCCTTATAACATAAGTTGTTATGCCTTTATCATCCAACTTCTTCATCAATTTATTATAATTTATCATTAACATTCTCCATTCAAATAATATACATTATCTTTCGTGTATATTATAACACTCCTTTCCCTAATTTTCAATCAGCATTAGAAGAAGTTGCTGCACCTCAACCAATGCCGATTTTCGCTTATATCATCTTATTTAATATTTTATGCACAATCTTCCATAATAACCGCTTGCCTTCTTTCTTATCCATCTGATACAAGAAGATTTCCGTTATCCGCTCCATAAAATCATCTGGAAGCACCGAACCTTTGAAAAGATTGCAAGCCTCGCAAGTACATTGAAGGTTGCTTACATCATCAGCTCCATGCACATCAAGTTTTATATCTCTGTCATGGATAATCGCAATCACTTGATACGTTGTTTTTTCAACACTTTGCACACGCTTTATAAAATCAATAATTCCATTTGGCAACTGTTCAATATAGATTTTAAAAGCGAACTGTCGCAACTTTGACCTAAATCCAATCGTATAGTTCTGAGCATCTTTATCAGTCAATGGATTAGGAACAATGCCACCGTCACTGTATGGTCTATGACAATTTATGATTTTATGAACATATATCATCCTCTGTTGTCTGCTGGTGTCTGGAAAAGCAGTATTGACACAGTTTATAATGTCAGTTATAATTGCGTCATCAGGATAAGTGTGTATAGCACTTGTGGATGTGTCTGTGTAGGTAGTCACGGACACATCTTTTTTTATATCATCAAGAAACATGTCATTCATAACACATCACACACCTTTCTTCTCATTCTTCTGGCGGTAGAAATATACCCATGATGCAACTGTGCTAGGTGAAACACCTAAACGCCCACCAATTTCCATGTAAGAACATGTTTTGCACAGATTTCTTAATTTGCGTGCTGACGGACGCTTTGTTGGGCGTCCAATCTTTGGTGGCAGTCTATAATATTTCTTCCAGTTACAAACAGTAGAACGGTCAACACAATAGAGCTGAGCAATCTGCTCTATTGTCAGCATGTCTGATAAATGCTGGAGCGTTTCTTTATCAGGTCGTCTTGACGGTCGTCCACCTTTTCTTGTTTCAAGCATGTCGTCACTCCTTTAAATAATTTTAGGCACAAAAAAGCGGCAGACAGGAAAACGTATAGCTATGCTATACACTTTCCTGTTCACCGCTTTTAACTTCGCAACTGCTTGTTCTCACAGCTGGTATGACTAGCTGACATGGAGCATATAAAACTTTGTCTTACGAGTTTAGTCTGCACCCTCATAGACTTCATGAACTTATCGTTCAAACCATGCACGCACTTCGTGAACACCGCTTATATGTTGTTGCAAATAGAATACTACTGTTTTTAGACAGTGTCAAGCAATATCTCGACCTTTTACAATCCTTTCTTAATAAGCAGTTTCTCAGTAAACACGGGAAAAGTGAGCAAAATAATCTTTTGAGTTTTTAGAACTATATGGTACAATTAAAAAGGTAATTTACCAGACTGAATTTGTATATGGAGGAAAATTGATATGAAAAAAACTGCCGTATTATTATATGATTCATTTTGTAATTTTGAAATCAGTCCTGCGCTTGAGATATTGGCACTCGCTGAAAAACCAATTACAATTTTTGGGATTTCAAAACAGGCAATCAGAAGTGAAGATGGATTATCAGTAATTCCCGATGCTACTATTGATAATTTTGATTTGGATGCGTATGACAGCTTGATATTGCCTGGTGCAATGGATATCAGAGAGGCTATTGAAAACAAAAAAATAATAGATTTCATCAAAAAGTTTGACGAAAAAACAATAGGAGCTATTTCAATTGCACCTCTGTTACTTGTCAGAGCCGGATTACTTAATGGAAAACCGTTCATGGCTGGTGTCAATAAAGAAGAGATTTTTGAAGAAGGATTTTCCAAAAGTGATTTAGCAGAAATGGTGGGCTGGGATGACAATATAAACAAGCCCATTAAGGATGGATATATTATAACTGGCAATATAATCACATCAATATCATACAATTTTGTCAAATGGGCATTGGCTTTCGGAAAAATGGTAGGAATTGATATTCCTGCAAAAACGTTTGGTATTCAATAGTTTTCCGTTTATGATAAAACCATGTTGCCACAAAGACGTTTTTCGACTATTTACAATTTTTGAGGCTGGGGACGTTTTGGGGACTTGGGGACGCTACCTTGGCGTGGAGCGTCCCCAGCCTTGCGCGTAGTATTTACAAGGCTTTGCGCCACTTTGGGGACGATGGGGACGCTTTTTTTATAAAACAATGTTCTTAGAGAATAAAAATGTTAATACAAAATGCCGTCAACCCCAGAATCTACAAGGCTTAGAAGTTTTTAGACTGTCAAACAGTTTTTAGACAGTCAATAAATATTGATAGTCTAAAAACCCCCGTAGCCTGTTTTGAGTTTTTCGACTATTTACAATCATACAAAAAAGGGACTTACGCCCAATGTCATTAAGTTAAGATGACCAATCAAGATCTTAGCATCAGAAATGATGCTA
>ERZ773157.1401-NODE-1401-length-22837-cov-82.676675_pt1 | contig 22837 bp, 25 predicted proteins | sample MGYA00511480_ERZ773157 | MGnify/ENA primary metagenome ERZ773157 (study PRJEB29015, sample SAMEA2737863) | human gut metagenome | biome: human gut; feature: human-associated habitat; material: faeces | place: China | collected 2012 ... | reverse complement strand
TTTTGTTGCTCAGGTGCTTATAAAAAATATTAAATTATAGTGTTGCGGAAATTAGAATTAGAAAATCATGAATATGTTCAGAAAGAAAACAGGCGATTATTTGGACAAGTGTAGCATCCTGCTGCACGGGTATAAACTTTTTGCAGTCCTCCTCCTTGCCTTCGGCATGGCGGCGTGCGACGACGACAACACGGTTCCCGAACCGACCTCTACCTTCAAGCTGCACATCGGCGAGGGAAACATCGTGCCGATGGATTTGGGAGCCCCTGACAACTATCCTCCCGCATACATGGCGGTGCTGGTCATGGAGGATTTGCCTGCCGACGAGAAAATCATCTACGAGGGTAGTGTCTATTCAACCGAGAACCCGGAACCGGACTTGAGCGACTGCGTTTTCATTAATGACTATTCGGATTACGAGCCGTTCCTGAACTGGGACTGGGAGAAGGAGCCGCTGTATTGGCGGTGCCTGTACCTCCTCCATCCGCTGCCCGGCACGACGTATTACGTGCGGGGCTATGTGCAGACAAACAAGGCGGAGTACTATTCCAACACGGTTGAAATCCGCTCCAGCCTCACAGCACCGGTGGCGGAGAACCCCGACGCCTACGAGATACCCGTCATCTTCCACCTCTTTCCGGATGCCGAAGGCAACTATCCGGTCAAGGACTGGATGGTGAGGGAACAGCTGGACTATGCCAATTATGTATATAGCAACTATTTCAACCTCCCCGGGCAGACAGAGACCGGCGTGCGCTTTGTGGCCGCCACCACCGCGCCCGACGGTACGCCGCTTGAAACTCCCGGCATCGTCCACGAGAAGGAGGCCGTGGAGATAGATTACGAGAACGTCGAGCTTGACGACCGGTATATATGGGACAATGAGCATGCGCTCAATGTGTGGGTCAGCCCGATTAATAATGTGTACGAGGACGAGTACAGCATATTCGCCGGGTTCTCGTTTTTCCCCTACTTCGATGAAGACGAGATGATGGAGGGATGCGAAACGCCGTACCAGCCCGGTGTTGTCTCAGGCATATTCCTGAATACCCGGGCGATGACGATGGCCAACGATGTGAAGTCGTTCGCCCATGAGGCAGGACATTTCCTTGGATTGGAACATGTCTATATCGAGGGAGACGACTACTGCGAAGATACGCCTTGGTACGACCGGGACGCTTATCTGGAGGCCACGCAGGGCAACATCGAATATACGCGCACGGATGCCGCGACAGGAGAAATCTTCTTCTCCGACAACATCATGGATTACGAGTATGGCTTCATGGCCGGCATCACGCCCGACCAGGTGGAGCGCATCCAGTACACCCTGAAGCACGCCTACCTCATTCCGGGCGAGGCGGGCAAGGAAGATACGCCTGCGGTACGCTCCGCCGGGCAGCCGCACCGCTTCGGGGACAAGCCGGTACGGTAAACTGAAAAACATCCTGCGGATATGAATACAAGAAAAAGGAAATATACGACAACGATTCTGGCGACGGCCCTGCTGTTCTCTCTGGGCGGATGCGTGAAGGACGAGCTGCACGACACGCCGCATCCCGACACAGGGAAGGTCACCGTCACCGTCGACTGGAGCGACCGCGGCGAGGGCGTGGACATCCCTGCAGAGTGGACAGTGACGATGGGCGGCTATACCGGCACGGAGACCGGTGCGACCCACTCGCCGGACTATCTTTTCAATCCGGGCAGTTATACCCTTGCGGTGTATAACCCTGCCGACGACATTATGGTAAGCGGCACCACCGCCGCAGTAGTTCAAGAAGCAGGCAACGGGGCATACATCAGCAACACTCCCGGCTGGCTGTTCACCTCCGTGCAGGAGGTGGCGATAGAAGCCGACACCGACTACTCGCTGACCGCCGTCATGCGGCAGCAGGTGCGGCAGCTGACCCTCATGATCGAGCCGACGGGCGACGCGGCAGAGCGTATCGAGAGCATCGAGGGCACGCTGAGCGGAGCGGCAGGGACGCTTGACTTCGCCACGGGCACCTACGGCACACCTTCGGAGGTGGAGCTGCACTTCACGAAGATAACGGATGGCGACGATGCGGGCAAGTGGACGGCCACCGTGCGGCTGCTCGGCATCGCGGGCAACCTCCAAAGGCTCACCGCCACGTTGACCTACACGGACGGCAACCCGCAGCCTACCGCCCTTGAGAGCGACCTCACGACAGCCCTTGACGGCTTCAACGACGGCAAGACCGCGCCTTTGACCCTCGGCGGCACAATAGCCGAGACCCCGGGCGAGGCGGGCTTCACCGGTGAAATCACAGACTGGGAAACAGTGGACGGCGGCGGAGTGGATGCCGAAATGTAAAAGTAAAAAGAATCATAAGAAATACAGAAACGATGAAGACAAGATTATTCACCTTCGCGGCACTGGCACTCGCGCTTGCTGCCTGCACCAACGACAACGAGAACCTGAACGACGGCCCCGTGGCCGCAGTGATTAACGCCGAAATTTCCGACGCCGTAGCCACCCGCGCCAGCGGTACCGCCTGGGCGGAACGTGACGAGATAGGCATCTCCGAAAGCCGCTTCGGCTACGCCAACGTGCTCTACCGGTGGGAAAACGGGAAGTTCACACCGGCAGGAACCATTATCTTCTTCCAAGATGACGACCCGACCACCTTCTCCGCCTACTATCCCTACGATGCGGACGGCGGAACGCTGACCGCCACCACTGATGCCACGGCGCAGCAGAACCAGCCCGCCATCGACTTCCTCTATGCCACCGGTGCCACTGCCAGTACGCACAATCCTGAAGTGAACTTTACCGACGACACGGCTGCGGGAGGCACGGACTGCTCCTTCCACCACTGCATGAGTCAGATTACGCTCACCTTCAAGGCAGGAAGCGGCGTGGACTTCAATACCATCAAACCCACCAGCTACACACTCTCCGGACTGGTGTTGGCGGGCAGCTTCGAAACTACTACCGGCACGGCAAAAACAGATGAGAACGCACAGACAGCCGACCTTACAATGGAACTGGACGGCGCACTCACCTCGTCGGTCATCCTCTTCCCGCAGTCAACGACAAGTATCGAACTGAGCGTGAACTACAACAGCCAGCCCTACACCGCCACGCTCACCGTTCCCGACGGCGCACTGAAGGCAGGCAACAACTACACCTACACCGTCACCGTCCGCAACAAGGACCTGAGCATCAGCTCTGCCACTATCAGCGACTGGAACCCGGTGAATGGCGGCAACGTGAACGCAGACCTTTAAGTATATCATTCCTAAAAGACTAAGAATATGGGCAATAGACTTCCATTGCATATACTGTCCGCGGCAACCGTCCTGCTTTTTGCGGCGACTGCCTGCACGCGGGACGACCTCGGCGGCGGCACGTTGCCCGAAGGCGAGTATCCATTGGTAATCCGCGCCACCGGCCTGCAAGCCGTGGCAACCCCTGCCTCCACCCGCGCCACCGTGGACGGCGACTGGCAGGGCGTACAGACCGTAGCCCTCAGCGTGGGCGGCACGGTGAAGGAATACGATGTGACGGCATCTGATGCCGACGGCTACAAGACAGCCATCCTGAGCAGCGACACCGACCCCTTCTGGTGGACAAGCCGTGAGGACATCACCGTTTCGGCATGGTGGCCATACGGCACCACGATGCCCGATGTGGTAGTAAAGGAAGACCAAAGCACGAAGGAAGGCTTCGAGGGCAGCGACTTCATCTCCGCCGAAGCCCAGGCAGTGCAGTTCGACCACCCGATGCTTGAGTTCAGCCACCGCACGGCGCGTATAACGGTTCTTCTAAAGCCGGGAGACGGCATCCCGAGCGTGACGGGAGCCAATGTTTCCGTGACCGGCCTGGGCACGGATAACGGCAATCCCGCCACTATCCGCACCTACGCGGCGGGCAGCGACACCTACGAAGCCCTCACCGCACCGCAGACCGTGAAGGTGAATACCCCGTTCATACAGGTAGATTTAGGTGGAGGTACTTACTATTTCCGTCCGCAGAGCGATGTGGTATTAGAGGCTGGCTGCCGCTATACCTACACCGTCAGTGTCACCGCCAAGGGGCTGGAACTGGCAGGCTGCACCATCGGCGGCTGGACCGACGGTGGCAGCGAGAGCGGTAATGCGACAGACCCGGGTGACGGATACACGGTTTCCGAAGATGGTAACACCTATACCGTCTATACCGCCGACGGCCTGATGGCATGGGCGGAAGCGGCGCAGGGTAACCTGTCGCTGAATTGTACCTTGACCCATGACATAGACCTTTCGGGTACGGAATGGGAACCGGTAGGCGACAGAAACAATGTTTACACAGGCACTTTCGATGGTAATGGGCATACGATTAGCAATCTGACAATTACAAAGGAGAATCTGTCTTTCGGTGATGATTGTGGAATGTTTGGCCGTGTGGGTACAAATGCAACCATAAAGGATTTGACCCTTGAGAGTGTGCGCCTGAATGTTGGTGCTGATGGCATTCCTATAGGAGCTTTGGCCGGATCTAATCAAGGAACCATCTCGAACTGTAAGGTTTCCGGGAATATCTCCGTTACAAACAATGAAATGCAGTATGTCGGAGGCATCGTCGGGTGGATGGAATCCGGAGTTATACAATATTGCCATTCCTCGGCTTCCATTCAAGGCGGAAACTCAGAATATGTAGGCGGAGTATTGGGAGGCGAATATATAACGGCAACAGTTATCAAAGGTTGCTCGTTTTCGGGTTCAGTTACCGGTAATCGATTTGTTGGCGGCATTGTAGGATATTGCCGGTCCTTCGATAAGAAAACTGCCTGCTATTCCACAGGCTCTCTCTCTTCTACAGGTGGTTTTGCAGGCGGCATTGTCGGAGCCTTACAGTTTACCAGTGAGGCAAATGCTTGCTATTGGAGTAATTTCGATGGTGAAGGTGTCGGCTATGGTTATAACTCAAGTGAAGGAACCGGCCTCTACAAGGTTGACGGCACCACCCACACCTGGCAGACCGCCACCGAAGTGATGAACGCTGCCCTCGGCGCGGACAGCGAATATATATGGGAAACCACCGACGCGGACACGCCGCCGACCCTTGTAAAGAACAGATAAAACCTATATAAGATGAAACGACATTTTTTAGTATACACTACGCTTGCCTCTGTGCTCGGCCTTGCAGCCTGCACGCAGGATGAATCCGGAATGCTGCCCGACGGCACGCAACCGCTGGCACTGACCGCCTCCATAGAGGGCGGCACCGACACTCGCGCCACGGTGGATAACACATGGAGCGGCGGCGAGACCATGGCCCTGCAAGTGAACGGTGGGGACTGGTACAATTACACGGCAGGCGCCTCCGACTATTTTACCGGCAACTACTATTGGCAGAGCAAAGACCCCATCATCGTGCAGGGCATCTGCCCCGCCACAGCCGTGGAAAGCACGACGTGGAGCGTGAAGAGCGACCAAAGCAGCGATGCGGACTATCAGTCGGGCGACCTGCTGGCAAGCGAACTGACGAACGTAAATTATGGCAGTACCGCCCACCTTACCTTCCGCCACCAGACTGCCAAAGTGGTGGTGAACGTCAGCCGGGAAGGTCTGCCCGACGCTATCGATGCCACGGCGCAAGACATCAGCCTGGGCATCGGTGAGGATGAAAACATCTTGATGGACGGCACCTTCACACTCCCGACGGTCGGTAGCGGATACGGCACATGGACACCCGGCACCACGGAAGGCAGCATCACGCCCCACCTGTCCGGGACTACGGCAAGCGACTGCGTCGCTACCTACGAAGCCCTTGTCATCCCGCAAACCATCAGGAGCGGAGCTTGGCTGCTGACTTTCAACGCCACGAAGGACGACGCCAGCTACGGCCCGTTCTACTACATGCTACAAAATGACACCGAATGGAAAGCCGGCTATAAGTACACCTACAATGTTACCATCACCCTCTACGGCCTTCAGGTATCGGTCGATACTGGCAGCATGACATGGGGCGACGGCGCGGATGGCAGTGGCTCGGTAGAACTGCCCATTTAATGAAGAAAGAAAATGATACGCAAAAGACTGACATATTGCATCGGAGTATTCCTCTTCCTCCTGCTCGCCTCGTGCGGCAGCAATGACAGGGGTGCCGGCACGGATGCCGCCACCTACATTCCCGATGCGCCCGACTATGCCGACGCCACGATGTGGTACACCCGCCAGAACAGCACGGCGGACAAGGGCGCGGACATATTCTACCTCGTCTCCACCTGGGAGACCGACTGGACTACGGAGGACGGGCGCGTCTGCCACTATGCCGACGTGCATAACGCCACGCACCGTGCCAACATGGACAAGGAGATTTCCCGCATCGCCGCTTACATGGGTGAGGCAGGCGACTTCTACTCGCCCTACTACCGCCACATCACCATCGAGGGATGGGCGACGCTGAACGAGGATACCATCAACAACCGCTTCCGCACCGCCTTCAGCGACGTGCAGGCGGCCTTCGACACCTTCCTCCGCGGGCGCCCCGACCCCGATCGTCCCTTTGTGCTTGCGGGCTTCAGTCAGGGCGGCAAGGCGGTGGTGGAGCTGCTGAAGACGATGCCCGCCGACGTGGCGCGCCGTCTGGTGGCGGCCTACGTACTGGGCTATAAGGTGACACCCGCCGACACGCTCGCCACGGAGAACATCCGTCCGGCGCGGGGAGCCACGGACACGGGCGTGACCATCTGCTACAACTCCGTGTCCGACGTGCGCTACATCCAGCCCGTGGTGGCAGCCCCCTGCGCCATGTGCATCAACCCCGTGAACTGGCGCACCGATGCCACGCCCGCCACGCTGCATGACACCATCACCGTTAGCATCTCGCCCGAGCACCACGTACTGGTCGTGAAAGGCTACAGCGGCTCGGAATACCAGCCCATCCTGGGCTTCCTCAATGTGGGCGACTTCCACAGCGCCGAACCGTGGCTCTACGAGGAATGCCTGCGCGAGAACATCCGGGTACGGGTGGAGGCTTATTATAAGGAACAGAGTTAAACGGATTTGAATGATACGCAAGATACTGACATATTACGCCGGACGGCTGGACGAATACCTCGGCCGCACCCACAGACAGCCCGAAGGACTGGCCACGGTGGGACTGATAGGTACGGCTGCGGAGGAGACCCCGAACAAACTGGTTGTCTCCCTGGTGAACCTTGAAAAGGAGGCTACGGGCGACAGCGTGTACATGCGGTCCACATCGGGAAACTACGCCGGGACACTGGCCCCGTTGCTGCTGAACATGCACATCATGCTTGCGGCGGTGTATGAAAGCAAGCGGTATGCCGAGTCCCTCTCGGTGCTGTCGGACACCCTGGAGTTCATCCAGTCCATGCCGAGGTTCGAAACGGAAGGACACCGCTACACGGTGGAGTTGGTTCCGATGTCCACGATGGACCTGCACAACATCTGGACGACGATGGGCGGGCAGTATCATCCTTCAGTCATCTGCAAGGTACGCGGGCTGGTCATCGACTCGGGCACGCTCGTATCGGGCAGCACGGCGGCGCAGGGAAACGAAGTGAGCGTATAACAGTAATAGTAAGGAACAGGAGGACAACAGACAATGAGCAACTACCGGACACTATACAGCCTGACTGTAGAACACGGATATTTCGACAACGGGACATGCCGTGCCCTCCGGTGCCGGATTTCTCCACGGGGTGCGGACTTATGGAGACGGCGCGGGCTGTTGTTCCGGCAAAGTGGACCCAATGCGTGGACCGTGTTGTACGACAGCGACGGAGCGGGGGTAGATACCTCTTCTGACACATTGCTGCTGGAAATGGACATCACCGATCCTGCTTTCGTGCTCTACACACGGTGGGACGGTTTTCGTCCGACATCAGCCTACGGTCTGGAACTCCCTGTGGTATCCGGTACGGTAGAAGCCGCACAGTCTATCCGGGAGACTGCCCCGAAACGGGGAATCGGCGAGGGCTTCTGCACGGTACGCATCCGCCTGACGGATGGACTGTTCCGTGCGGCGCAGGACGGTACTCCCGAGAGCTGTACGCTCGTGTTCCACGCTCCGGAACACAGGTGGGAATACCTGCTGGAGACGCACACGGACGGCATGTACGGCACGGAAGACCTGCTGATAGAGGAATATGGAGGAAAACTGACCTTCCCTCCGCCCGAGCCGGTGACGGAATACGGCAGGCGGATGCTGCGGACGGTATCCTCAGAGACTGTCCCGATGCACGAGCGGTACGCCTACCGGCTGAAGCTGACCGCCGGCGGCAACACTTCCCGCAGGCGTGTACTGCTGAAAAGCCTTCCTCTGCCGCAAGCAGGCGCGTACCTTGATGCTGCCCCCGGATTGCTCAGGCAGGTATGCAGATTGTGAGGGACAGGAATAAAGAAAGAACATAACCGAAAGAATTAATAATATGTCTAACAATTAAAACCAGTAAGCGTATGGCACAAATGAAGACACCGGGCGTGTACATCGTCGAGAAGAGCGCCTTTCCCAATTCGGTAGTCGAAGCGGCTACCGCGATTCCGGCATTCATCGGTATTACCGAGAAGGCACAGAACGGCCCCGACTCCCTGGCCGGCAAGCCGTGGAAGATCACATCCATGACGGAGTACCAGCAGTATTTCGGCGGGGCTCCTGCACCTGAGTTTGAACTGTCGGTGGTTGACAGTCCGGACACAAACTCAACCGATACATTCTACAGTATCGAGTCGGCTTTCAAAGGTGCGGATGGCAAAGGCAAATTGCTTAAAGTGGTGGACAAGAGCGGCCCGTTCTCGCTCTACTATCACATGGTGATGTTCTTCGCCAACGGCGGCGGCACCTGCTACATCGTCTCAGTGGGTACATACAATGAGAAGGCACCCGTGGACAAGGACAAAGTGAAAAATGCCCTTGAAGAAATGGAGAAGGAGCAGGAAATCACGATGGTGGTCGTTCCGGAAGCAGCCTCCACTGCGGACTGCAAGGACATACAGACCCAGATGCTGGCACACTGCGGCAAGATGATGAACCGCTTCGCCATCCTTGACGTGCAGCCGAAAGCGGAAAACGAAACGATGGATGCCCAGATCAAGACTTTCCGTACCAATGTCGGGGCGAACTTCCTCTCATACGGCGCGGCCTACTACCCGTGGCTGAACACCTCCGTGCTTTCTGACAAGGACATCGACGGGTCGGTACTGACCTGGGACTTTACAAAAGAAGCCCCTGACATGACCCCGTTCTTTGATGCAAAATCCAAGTTCCCGGAGTATTTCAAGCAGACTTTCGAGGCCATTGCCGGCAGTGCGGATTCGGGGAAACAGACGGAATCTTCCGAAGAAGCGGACGCTGAAAAGAAGGAAAAGGACACGCAGACCGACAAGTCAAAAGAGAATGCTTTGACTGACGATGAAGTGGCTGCCCTTAAGACCAACCTGCACAACGCTCTGCTACAGAACCTGCCTGGCTACCAGTATATCGTGAACAAGGTGAAGGACAAGCTGAACCTGCTTCCGCCTTCGGCTGCGATGGCCGGTCTCTACACGATGGTGGACAACACGCGCGGGGTATGGAAAGCACCTGCCAATGTAAGCGTGAACTATGTGAACAGCCCGCAGGTAACCATTGACAACGCCCAGCAGGAAGACCTGAACATGCCGATGAACGGCAAGGCGGTGAACGCCATCCGCACCTTCCCCGGAGAGGGCATCAAGGTATGGGGAGCACGCACGCTGGACGGCAACTCGCAGGACTGGAGATATGTCAATGTGCGCCGCACGATGATGTTCCTCGAAGAATCGGTGAAGAACGCTGCCAAGGCGTATGTGTTCGAGCCTAACGTGGCCGCCACATGGATGAATGTGCGTTCGATGATAGACAACTTCCTGCGCAGCGTGTGGAAACGCGGCGGACTTGCCGGAGCCACGGCGGAGGATGCCTACGAGATTCATGTGGGACTGGGCGACACGATGACGGCGGAAGACATTCTGGACGGCATCATGCGCGTCTCCGTACTGGTGGCCATCACCCGTCCGGCAGAGTTCATCGAGATCACCTTCCAGCAGCAGATGCAGAAGAGCTGATGGGGGCTGACAGAAATAACAGGATTAATAACACATTAAAAACATAAAGAATTATGGCAGAAGACGGATCAGCACAGAGCGCCGCAACGTGGCCCGTGCCGGAATTTCATTTCAGCGTAGAAATCTCCGACGTAGGAAAGATTTCCTGCAAGGAGGTGTCCGGACTCGACATGGAGTTCGATGTGATAGAGTACCGCTCAGGCGACATGCCGGACTTCACCAAGGTGAAGATGCCGGGCCTGAAGAAGAGCGGGGATGTGACCCTCAAGAAGGCGATGTTCAAGGACGACAAGAAGCTGTGGGACTGGATCAACACGGTGAAGATGAACACCATCAAGCGTGCCAGCGTGACGGTGGCCCTCCTGGACGAGAGCGGCAGTCCCGTACAGAGCTGGAAACTGACCAACGCATGGCCGAAGAAATACACCGTGGAGGGCTTCAAGGCCGACGGCAACAACGTGTCGATGGAAACCATCGTATTGGCCCACGAGGGTGTAACGCCGGCATAGTATAAATCATTGACTGTTCAAGCATGGCTCCTGACTCGAATACTTGGAAACCGCCGGTACTCTTCCATTTCTCGGTAGAGTTCCAGTGGATGCTGGCCAGGGCCTCCGCTTCCTTCGCGGAGGTGGATGGCCTGGGTCAGGAGCTTGTGCTTGAAAGCAATGCGGCCAGGGCCGGGGAGGCTCCGGGCTATCCGAAAGGCGTAAAGGTGGGAGATATAGTGCTTAAACGCGCACTTGAACCATTGAGCGACCTGATAACAATATGGGTGCAGTGCTGCTTCAATTTCACCGAAATCGGATGGATCGAGCCGTGCAATGTCGCCATTTCCCTGCTTGACGAGGAAGGCATCATCGTGGCGAGATGGCACTGCTTGCGGGCTATCCCCATAAAGTGGAGCGCGGCGGGTCTTGACGCATCCAAAAGCGAGATAGCGACGGAGACGCTGACACTCAGATATACGAAACTGATAAGGATATTATAATGCCATTGGTCATAAAGGAAATAAATGTGAGCACGACTGTCGAGAAGAAGGTGGTTCTTCCGGAAGATGTTTCTGACAGGGTCTATGAAAGGATGAAGAAGGAAATATTGGAGGAATTGTCTTTGATGGACAGGCCGGCAGTCCCTCAGAGAAAGTCGAAAGAACGGTAAACAAGAGTAGATATGCAGACAATAAAGATCAGCGCATACACGGACAAGGATTTCAGTCAGCAGCACGGCTCTGCCCTGGAACTGCCGATGGAGCCCGAGCAGATATGTTTCGGGAACAGCATCCATTATCGGGATGACAGACAGCTCGGGAGCACCGGAGGCGATATACGGTTCGAGAAATACGGCCCTGCCACGCTCTCGCTGAAATTCACCATAGACTGTACCGGCGTCGTGGAGGGGACACTGCCGGGTGACAGCGTGTATGACAAGGTCAATGACCTTGCTGACCTGCTTTATGTCTATAACAGCGACGGCCACAGTCCCTCTTATGTGGTCGTGACATACGGAGAGCTGCTTTTCAAGGGCAGGCTGGAGAAGATGGATACGAAATATCAGCTGTTCTCTTCAGGCGGAGTCCCTCTGAGGGCGACAGTCTCCCTCGTGTTCAAGAGGTTCATGACCGGCAAGGAGGAGCGCAAGAAGTTCTCCAAGCAGTCGCCCGACATGTCGCGGCTCGTCACCGTCAAGGAAGGCGAGACCCTCCCTTACCTCTGCCACAGGCTGTACGGCGACTCCCTGCTTGTGCGCGAGGTGGCGAGGTTCAACGAACTGGACAGTTTCAGGAACATACCGGCGGGGACACAGCTGCTGTTCCCTCCGCTTAAAAAGAATTAGGAACAAGGAAAAAGAAACAACGATATGGCCGATTCACCATCGAAATACTCCGACCGCATCCTCGCCTGGACAGTCTATGCAGGCGGCACCAGGCTCGACGGCTCCTACGAGCTCGTCTCGGCCCGCATACGCCTCGAACTGAACCGCATCGGCAAGGCGACCCTCTGCTTCAACGCCGGGGACATGGACGCGCAGACCTTCGATGAGAGCGATTCGGACAATTTCAAGCCCGGCAATGCCATCCGCATAGACGCGGGCGACCTGAACGACCAGAAGACCCTGTTCGAGGGCATCATCCTGCAGACGGGCATCCGCATCGGCAAAGGGCACCGCTCCATGATGGTGGTGGAGTGCCGCGACAACGCCTGGCCCGCCACGCAGGGACGGCACAACCGCATCTTCGAGAAGAAGAAGGACAGCGAGATGATCAGCGAGGTGCTGTCCGCCTACGGCAGCGTGTCGGTGGACGGCACGGACTACCAGCACCCGGAGATGGTGCAGTATTACAGCACGGACTGGGATTTTGCCCTTTCCCGTGCCGACGCCTGTGGCATGTTCATCCTGACCACGGGAAGCAAGATAAAGATATTCAAGCCCGAACCGGGCGCATCGGCTGTGCTGACCGTCACCTGGGGCAATGACCTGATTGCCTTCGACTGCGGACTGACGGCGGGCGACCAGTTCTCCGGCTACGACGCCGTATCGTGGAGTCCGGCGGAACAGAAGCAGGTCAAGGCGACCGCATCGGCACCCTCCCTGAACAGCCAGGGCGACCTGAAGGCAAGCGACCTCTCCGCCGACGGCAACATGCTGCTCCAGACCGATGCGCCGACCGACAGCGCGGTGCTGAAGGCATGGGCGGACAGCCTGGCCCTGAAAGCGGGACTGGCGCGTTACCGGGGCAAGGTCAGCTTCTACGGCGCGGCGGAGGCCGTACCCGGCTGTATCATTGAACTGAAAGGACTGGGCAGCCGGTTCAACGGCAACGCCTTCATCGGCTCAGTGACCCACATCATCGAAAAGAACGAATGGATTACCGAGGCGGGCATCGGGATAGACCCGGCAAGCATCACCGACGAGCCGGATGTGGTGAGTCCTCCTGCGGCGGGACTGCTGCCCGGCATGGAAGGGCTGCATACGGCGGTGGTGAAGAAGCTGGACGGAGACCCCGCCAAAGAATGCCGCATACAGGTGGAACTGCCCTGGCTGGAGGGCGACAGCAAACTGCTCTGGGCGCGGCTCTCCACGCTCTACGCCACGGGCGGCTCCGGCGCGTTCTGGCTGCCCGAACCGGGCGACGAGGTGTTTGTAGGCTTCGTGAACAACGACCCCACGCACCCGGTCATCCTCGGCGGGATGTACGGCGCGGGGCACAAGCCGCCGTATGAGTACACGGCGGAGAACCACACGAAAGCCTTCGTCACCCGCGAGAAACTGCGGATAGAGTTCGACGAAGAGAAGAAGATAATCACGGTCTCCACCCCGGGAAACAACAAGGTGGAACTCAGCGACGATGGGAAATCCATTACCCTGTCCGATGCCAACGGCAACGAGGTGAAGATGGACAAGGACGGCATCGCCCTCTCGTCGGCAAAGGACATCAAGCTGACGGCAAAGGGCAACATCGCCCTCGACGCCACGATGAAACTCACCGGCACCGCCAAGCAGGATGCCGCGCTCGAAGGAATGAACGTCACGGTGCAGGGCAAGGTGGGTGCGACCGTCAAGGGCAACGCCACCGCCGAACTCTCGGCATCCGGACAGACCACCGTCAAATGGGCGATGGTCATGATAAACTGACAAAAAAGGAATACGATATATGAACGGAAGTAGAACATATAAGACAGAAAGGAGGAGCCTATGCCACCCGCTGCAAGACTGACCGACATGCACACCTGTCCGATGCAGATGCCCGGACTGCCGCCCATCCCCCATGTGGGAGGGCCGATCGTGGGCCCCGGTGTGCCGAATGTGCTGATAGGCAAACTGCCTGCGGCGGTCGTGGGAGATATGTGCGTATGCGTCGGACCGCCCGACAGCATCGTCAAAGGTTCCGCCACGGTGATGATAGGCGGCAAGCCCGCCGCCCGCATGGGCGACACCACCGCACACGGCGGCTCGATAGTACTCGGCTGCCCTACGGTGATGATAGGAGGATGAATGTAAGAAAACGGAATATAAACGATAATAATAAAGAACGATGATATGAACAAGACGACAGTATCAAAGATGATTTTCGGTGCAGTACTTCTACTGTTCACCGCCTGTACGCAGGACGAACCGACGGAGCAGGGCACGGCTTTGCCCGATGGCGAATATCCTTTGCAGATAGGCAGTGTAAACATCACCGCAGAAAGCAGCGAAGAGCCGTGGACGCGCGTGGCGGAGAACGAGGACGGCAGCGGCAGCGTGTGGCAGCCGGATGATGCCATTACCGTCAGTCTCGATGGTGAAACAGCCACTTACACTTACGATGGCAGCGCATGGACTTCCGAAGCTCCCCTCTATTGGAAAAATACCCAGTCCGCCACCGTTACTGCCTGGTACACATCCCCGTCTGCCACAACAGACGGCACGATAAACCTCAGCGACCAATCAAGCGGCTTGGCGTATGTGTTGCAAGCAACGGTGCCCGATGCCAGCTATAACAGCAGTGTGAGTTTGGAATTCACCCACCAACTGGCCAAGGTGCGCGTGAAACCTTCCGGCAACATAGAGAGGATAAAAAGCATAGAAGTGTACAGCTATACCACCTGCACTGCTGCCAATGGCACGGTGGCAACCGAAAACGAGCAGGGCTGGATAACCATGAAAGAGTCTGACTACAACGGCGAGAAGTGCTGGGAGGCCAACGTAGCACCGGATGTGGAAATCAGCCGTCTCCGCTTGAACGGCTATAAGGAAACCTTGCTTGGCTCTGCCATAACCTCAACGGCTGGTGCGTTGCACGAGATTACCATCGGTGTCACCTCAGCCATACCTCCCGATGCCCAGGAGATGGACTTGTCGCGTGAAGTCAATATCATCGATGCGGGCACTTACGTTTTGCGAGGCACGGGGAGTAGTCCTATCATGATCAACGGTATCGACGGTGCCGGCTCATACGAGATTTATCTGGAAGATGTAAACATCAATGTGGATTACCTGAATTATGCGATTCGAATTATAAATAATGCCAAGGTCACCTTTCATGTGGTCGGCACAGACAACCACATAACGGCTACACCCAATTGGACTAATGAATCACGTGCAGGCATTTATGTAGAGCAAGATTGCAGCCTCACCATTACGGCAGACGACCCCAACAGCACACTCTACGCAAGTGGCTGCAGTGGAGGCGCGGGCATCGGTGGCTGGATAAATAGGTTTATAAGTACTGGCTGTGGCGATATCACCATCCAGAATGTCACTGTACATGCCTCCGGCAGCGGTAGTGATGAACAGGGCATAGGAGCAGGCATAGGCGGCGCGGGCGATGGTGAGGTTGGCACGCTTACCATACAAAACGCCACCGTGCATACCTATGGGGGCAGCAATTCTTCCAGCTTCGCCCCGGGCATAGGGGTCGGCTTCAGTAGTTTGAATGGAACTTCCGCATCCGCATTGCCCAAGGTCGTTGTCAGCAATTCCATCATCCACACCCATCGTGGAGGCGGCAATGCCGATTACATCGGGTGGACCGGCTCCACTTCGGGCACAGGTGGCGGCACAAACTCCATACAGGCAGGCGCGGATGGCAGCATCACCAACAGCACCGTCTATTGCTACACGGGCGATACGTTGGACAAGACGGTGACGTATGATGCCAGCGGCATCGGGACGGAACAGTCACAGTGACCCTTGACAAAGGGTATCAGATACCCTTTGCCAACAGTATCAGATACCCATGACGAAGAGTATCAGATACCCTTGTCAGGGCAGACGAAACGACATAATGTATAACCTCAAAACAGAAACGACTATGCTGGAACATGAAATTAAAAACAAAGTGCTTACCATTGGTAACCGTAAGGGACAGACCGTTTATTACGCCTATCCCAAGTCACAACAGAAGCTGACCAACGACATGGTCGTGGAGCGCATCGTGCGCGAAACCTCGCTGTCCGAAGGCGACGTGAAAAACGCCCTCGTCAGCCTCTCCAACGTAGTATGCGATGCCCTGCAGCTGGGTATGAGCGTGGACTTGGCAGAACTCGGCTCGTTCCGCCTCGTCGTCCCCTCAAAGATGATGGACAGCCCAGAAGAAGTCACCGTAAAGGATGCGCTGAAGACCCCGAAAATCGTCTTCACGCCCAAGCAGAAGATGCGTGATGCCGCCAATGCGGTGGAATTGAGTATAGACAAGGGCAGTGTGAAGTCTTCCACGGGTGGCGGCACTACCACCAATCCGGACGAAAGCGAGACGGAAAATCCGTTGGGGTAATTTTTCAGCGAAAGGAGCAATGAGTTCAGACAGAGGATGAGATTACAGACAAAAATTCTTGCCGGGTATTTGGTCTTGGTGGCGGTCATCTGTAGCATGGCCGCCATTTTGGTGCATGAACGTGGACGGATGCGTGAGATAGAAGCCGAAACAGGCGAAATACAGGAGATAAGGCGTGACATCACCGTCGCCCAACGCAACATCATCACCCTCGCCACATTGGGCGAAGGCGTCATCGGCTGGGAAGAGGCGGACTACCGGCACTACCGCATCCAGCGGCTGCGGACGGACAGCCTGCTGCAAGCCATGAAGCCCCGCTGCAAGGATTTCGTGCATCCGGCGCAGATAGACACGCTCCGCGCCCTCTTGGTGGAAAAAGAAGCCCACCTGCTGCACCTTATGGAAACTTTCGCCCGTCAGGACAAGGCAGACAGCCTTTTGGTGAACCATCTGCCCGAAGTGGCGAAACGTGCCACCCGTGTACGCACCGTGACGCAGAAAAAGAAAGGCATCGCCGGGGCTTTTGGCGGCAAGAAGACCGTGCAGATACTCCCCTCCGCCAAGGAACTGCACCAGTTCAGCGACAGCCTGATAGCCATGCAGCAGGAACGGACGGCGGAAATGGAGGCATACACCGACAGCCTGCGCACGCTGGGCAGGAGGCTGAACGCCGAGCTGAACCGGCTGATAACCGAACTTGACGGGCAGGCGCAGGAGGCTTTCGTGCAGAAGGAGCGGAAGATAGCCGAAGCACAGGCATTGTCCGTCAGGCTGTTCACGGCGACTATTTCTGCCGCCATCGTCCTGCTGTTCCTTTCTTACCTCACCATCCATAGAGAACTGAAACACAGCGCGAACGAAAAGAAAAAGCGAGAAAAGCTCATCGGCGAATTGCAGAAGAGCAACGATGCGAATGAAAAACTAATCAGGCTTCGGCGCAACCTTATCCAGAACGTCACCCACGAGCTGCGCACTCCCCTGACCGTCATCGGCGGCAACGCCGAACTGCTGCTGAACGACACGGAGGCAGACAACCGTATGCGCCACGCACAGACCATCGGGGATGCCGCCGGGCGCATGGCGGGAATGATAAACAACCTCTTGGTGTATTTCCGGCTGGACAGCGGCAAGGAAACGCCAAGCGTCAAGCCTTTCAAACTGCGCTCCATCGCCGAAACATTGGAAACGGAGTTTGCTACATTGGCGAAGAATAAAGGACTCAACTTCAAGACAGCAAGTGAAACGGACGAGATTGTAAGCGGCGACAGGAACCGGATTATAAGCATTGGCGGCAACCTGCTCTCCAACGCCATCAAGTTCACCCGAAGCGGTACAGTCACATTAAGCACCGGTTACAAGAACGGCATATTTACCTTGACGGTGGAAGACACCGGCACGGGCATGACCGGAGAACAACAGGCGCGGATATTCATCCCGTTTGAGCGGTTGGGCAACGCCGTGACGGAGGACGGCTTCGGGCTGGGGCTTGCCATCGTAGCCGACACGGTAAAGCTGTTGAAAGGGAACATCACGGTGGAAAGCGAGCCGGGCAAGGGAAGCCGCTTCACCGTCAGCCTGCCGTTGGCAAAGGCGGAAGAAATGGCGGCTGCCGAAAAGACAAACGTCGGACATTCCACGCTGTCCGACTGCTCCGTGCTGGCGATAGACAACAACGGGATGCTGCTGGATATGATGAAAGAGATGTACAGGCAAAACGGTGTGGATTGCGACACCTGCCAGACAGCAGGAGAACTGACAGACCTGATGCGCACAAAAGATTATGACCTGCTGATAACCGACCTAAAGATGCCGGAGGTGAACGGCTACGAGGTGCTTGAACTGTTGCGTACATCGGAAATAGGCAATTCGCGGACCATCCCCGTAGTGGCAGCCACCGCCGCAGGCTATGTGGAGAAAGAAGAACTGACGGGCAAAGGCTTTGCCGCCGTGCTGTACAAGCCCTATTCCATAGACGAACTGCTGGCGGTGACGGAAAGCTGCATCAAACGGAACAAAGCAAACAGCATAGACCTGTCATCCCTGCTCGCCTTCGGCGACAAGCGGCGCACGTTGGAAAAGCTGGCGGCCACTACACAATCCGACATGGACGAAGTGCGCAAGGCGGCGGAAGCGGGGGACATGGAAGCATTGGACAACTGGGTGCATCACCTGAGAAGCTCGTGGATGCTGATAAAGGCGGAGCAACCGTTGGCGGCATTGTATGAGGCAATCCATAAGGGGAACGTACCGGATGAAAAGGTGCAATCCGCCGTAAATGCGGTACTGGCACAGGGCGGACTGATTGTTGATTCGGCAAGAAAGGAGGCGGAACGATGGGCAGAATAATCGTAGTGGAGGACAACATCATCTATTCCGACTTTGTATGCCGCCTGCTGGAAAGCAAGGGATACCCAAGCGTCAGCACCTTCACCTGCAACGGCGCACGGAAACTGTTTGCCAAGATGCGGGAGGATGACATCATTCTGGCTGACCTGCGCTTGAATGACGGTGACGGCATCAGTCTGCTGGAAGAACTGCGGAAACAGGGTTTTCAAACGGTACTATATAGAGTCAAATCAAGCTCATATATAGTACCTTTTTTTGTATTCAAGTTTTTTCCGACATGACAGCTAGCATAACTTCTACTATTGAAATTCTTTCTTCAGCTCATTGTATAAGTCTACCGGTCCAAAGTGCCAGTATTGGGTACTTTCGGTGGATAACTTCTTGTAGAGTTTTGAGCGATATATGAGGTGGATGGCATCCGTAAGACTTATGCCCTTGTCTTCAGAGAGCCAAGGGGCAAGCCATCCAATCTTCAATGGCAACAACATATACAAGTTGTCTTGCGTTATTTTTGCATTCATAACTTTATCATTTTCGATTCAACAAATTTAATGGTTTGCAGCGACTTCTCCGTATGGAAAAGATACTGGTCAACCAATTTGTATGTTTTCAATTCTTGAATGAGAGTAGGCATACTGATGATACCGGCTTCATAAAGCGCAAACTGAGTATAAACGCTATCGTCAGCCACAGGGCCATACACGATGTCATAGTCATGGGTGAAGTCCCTCTCGGTACGGTTCTTCATCACAAAATTCACCCATTCTTCTGTTGGCTTCTCGAAGAAGAGCGATTTCATGTCCTCCATTACCTCGTCATCCAATTCGTAGACATTCACATAACCGATAGATTCTCCTTTATCCTTCATTCTCCGCTCTACCCATTTCTTTGCCTGTTCGTAAGAGGTTGTTGTGTAGAAGCCTGAGCCATAGTCTAGAGAACGGTTCGACTGGCGTATCTCTGGATTTCTCACTTCTTCAACACTTCCATGATATACTTTGCTCATTTTCTTCTCTCGCTTATCATTTTATCAATTTCTTCGACCAACCACTGACCACCTTGGGTGTGGAGCACATCGTAGAACTCACAGAAATGCTCTGAAATACCATATTGCTCAAACAAGCTTACCACATCTTCTGTAGTTATATTCTTAGCTTTTGCGTATTGCTCTATGCAGAACGATACAAACATAGCCTTGTCTTGTTGTCCGTTATTCATTATTGTTCCCTTTCTCTTCTAAAACAACCTTTATGCAATTTATATTCTCATTGCATTTCCCCTACAAAAATAATGTTTTATTGCGACATTTTTTCATAAAAGACATTTTTTTTGCATAATATTAAGGTATTTTAGACTAAAAATGCAACAGAATCCACTTTGACGTCCTGTTATGTATAGTAAATGCGAATTTAATAGGCACAAAAAACAAGTCCGATGGTAAGATTAACATACCCAGCCGTCCTTTTACAAGCATACAGTTCAGCAAGTTTTTCCATCCTTCAAACGCAGGTATATTGTAAGAAACAATGACACGAGCATCCATATACATCTAAAGTCTTTGCAAGGAAAAGCTTTCTTGAATGGCATTAAGATAAGAAAACTCGATTAAAACCTCAAATCCGCAACCTATAGGGTTTAGTGGGATTTTGCTTGCAAAGCGACAAAATTCATTTTATTGTACATATTTCTTGCACAACAGAAATGTCGCAGACACAAAATCCCCTTACCCCATAAAGCGACTTGAGGTAATACGCTGGTTTAACCAGAAGAGAAAGCTTTGCGTGAGTTGATATACAACTCACTGGCTCACAAAGACTACACGGGTCCAGCTATCCAGATGCGAGTATATGACCGCAGTATCGAATTGTGGAATTATGGTTTACTTCCTAAGGAGTTGACTCCAGCCGACTTGATGAAGAAGCATTCGTCTTTTCCCCGTAACCACAATATCGCAAACGTGTTCTACAAGGCTGGTTTTGTAGAAACATGGGGACGTGGTTTCAAGAAGATAAAGGAGGAATTTGAGCGTGTCAACTTGCCAATGCCAACAATTGAAGAAAATTGTGGCGGTGTGTTGGCTACCATTCAGCGGAAGACTATAGAGGATGTTATTGAGGAACGAAACAATAACTCCGACAATAATGTCGGTACAAATGCCCCTAATGTCGGTATAAATGTCGGTACAAACGTCCCTAATGTCGGTATAAATGTCGGTATAAATGCGCCGGAAGTTAAACTGTCAGACCGTCAACGGATTATCATATCCGTAATCAAAGCAAATCCGTTTGTTACAGCCAAGCAACTGTCGGAGACTTTGTCGGTGACATTAAGAACTATAGAACGAGATTTGTCTGTGATGCAAAAAGCCCATATCATCAGACATGAAGGCAGTAATAAAACTGGCGTGTGGGTAGTGCTTGAAAAGTCAAACTGTAAAGATTAAAAGGCATGAAAGAAACAAAATTTAGAAATACGGAAATTGGTATGATTCCTGAGGAATGGAAAATGTACTCAATAGGGAAAGATTGTTCCGTTAAAGCTAGAATTGGATGGCAAGGACTAACAACTTCAGAATATCTTCAAACTGGGGATTATGGACTTATTACAAGCACCGATTTAATTGAAGGTAAAGTTAATTGGAACACTTGTGTATTTGTCAGCGAAGAACGATATAAGCAAGATACAAATATCATTGTGAAGAATGGTGATGTCCTTGTCTCTAAAGATGGAACTATTGGAAAGGTTGCAGTAGTATCAAATTTACAATATCCCACGACCTTGAATAGTGGAGTATTCGTTATTCGTACAAAAAATGAAAAAATCACACAAGAAGGATTGGGGTTAGTATTCGTATCTCCTTACTTCAAAGATTTTATCAAGCGACTTACAGCAGGCTCTACAATTGTGCATCTTTATCAAAGAGATATTGTAAGCTTTACTTTTCCGATTCCAACTCTCCCCGAACAACATCGCATAGCCTCTGCCCTCACAGGTATAGACAATTTGATTTCTTCTCTCGATAAACTGATTGAGAAAAAGAAGAACATTAAACAAGGGACAATGCAGCAACTACTTACAGGCAAGATACGTCTCAAAGGGTTTGATGAACCTTGGGTAAAAAGTAATTTGGGAGAAGTTTGCTCTGTAAAAAGAGGTGTAAGAGTCGTAAAAAGAAATTTAACGACAGACGGCTTATATCCAGTGTATCAGAACACGAATTTTCCCCTTGGATATTCTAATCAATATAATGTTGAAGCTAATACTCCATTTGTTATCATCGGAGGGTCAGCTGGTCAAGTAGGAATATGTCGTGAAAGATATTGGGCTGCTGATGATTGTGCTTTCTTTGCATGCCATGATATTAACAAGGAGTACCTATACTATGTTTTGCTTCTTAACCAAAGTAATATTTTGCATAATGTAAGAACAGGAACAATTCCACGTTTAGATAGAAGTTTTTTGAGTAACATGGTGGTATATATATCTTCAAATATTGACGAGCAGCAAGCCATTGCCAATATCCTTAGCAAGATGGATAACGAAATCACCGCTCTCGAAACAAAGAAAGCTAAATACGAGGCTATCAAGCAAGGCATGATGCAACAGTTGCTCACTGGCAAGATACGTTTAATCTCATAAAAGCAGAATATATGTCATTAGATAAGACTATCATCACAAAGAGGCTTACTTATATAAAATACCTCTATCAACAAGGAGTTGAACAATCAAAACTGCCTGAAGTCATAGCAGGCTTTGCACTTATGCAGTTTCATGACTGTATAGAAATGTTTCTTCTCCTTGTAGCTGAGAATTTGGGTAAAAAAGAATTCTCCAAATGGACTTTTATGCAATATTGGACAGAGATTGGCACTTTGACAATGCGTGACGCAATGAACACCATGAAGCAAAGAAGGGTCAGCTTGAAGCATCATGGTTCATTTCCTTCGCATGATGATGTTGTGGAATGTCGTATCAACGTAGGAACATTCTTACGTGAAAATGTCCAAATTCAATTTGGCATAGATTTCGACACCATCTCATTAGTTGACTTGGTTTCATATGAATCAGTAAGAAGTCCTCTATCAATTGCAGTTCAGAATATGGCCGATGGCAAACTGTATAATAACAAATAATATGAAAATTATGAAATAATATTTTGATAATTGAATTATT
>ERZ773157.1395-NODE-1395-length-22929-cov-8.821981_pt1 | contig 22929 bp, 39 predicted proteins | sample MGYA00511480_ERZ773157 | MGnify/ENA primary metagenome ERZ773157 (study PRJEB29015, sample SAMEA2737863) | human gut metagenome | biome: human gut; feature: human-associated habitat; material: faeces | place: China | collected 2012 ... | reverse complement strand
GATTTGTAGAAGAAAATATTAATGACGAGAATAATTTTAGAAATCTCATATGGGAAAGAATCATCTGTTTAAAAGACAAGTGCAAAAAATATGGTGTCTTACAAAGTGATGTTAGAAAAACTGTTGAGCGTATTGTTTTTGAACGTGCTAGTAGTTTTGTTGTTGGTGTTGATAGTGATATTGTAGATAGCGATATTCTAGAAGCTTTGAAATCAGAAGGGATTATTGTTGAAAGCAAGAATAAAATACGTTTGAAATATGATATTTTTGAAGATATTTGTTTTGAACGGTATATAGATAAAGCGTTCGGTGCATGTCATGGATCGTATAATATTTTTTTTGATGAAATAGAGAAAATCGGACGTTGCGTATATAGGAGATACCAGATTTGGATATCTAATAAACTGTTTGTACAGGAGGCTCGCGAGAAATTTGTATATACACTGTTAACGGATAATAGTATTGAGGCAAATTGGAAAAAGCAAACAGAAATTGGGATAGTAAAATCAAAATACTGTGGAATGTTTTTCAAGGAATTTCAGGAGTTGCTCGGTGAAACAGTGATTGAAGAATTGTTAGATATAACAAATTTATATGCATTTGAGGCGAAAATTAATCATTCACCAGCATTAATAATGAATGTAACACCGATAGGAGCGGCGCGTGAAAATTTGATTGGTATGGTTTTTGAAGAACGCATAAGTCTAGATAAAAATAGAGCTTCTATTATTAAGCTGTGTGATGATTATGCAATTTGTTCTTATAAAACTACGGATACTGAAGAAAAAGCATGCAAAATAATAATTGTATATATTGATGAGCTAATAGAAAAGAGTAAAGAGGAAAAATCATATTATCAACATGCAAAGTTTGCTTAGTGCTGAGAAATACGATCAGCTTAAAGATTACCTTGCTGAAACCAATGATTATATTTATAGTAATAATGTTATTATCGACTCAGGAAATGAAACGATCGACAGTGTTCTGAATTACAAATTGGCAACGTTAGAGAACAATAGCGTTGAAAAAAGTTATCATGTTGTTCTCCCTGAGCAAATTCTTATCAGTTCCTTTGATCTAAATATCGTTATTTGTAATCTGATAGATAATGCACTTGAAGCGTTAAGTCTCCTAGGAGAGAACGATGAAAAGAAGATAACTATCGATATTGTTTATAAGCAGGGTTACATTAAAATATTAGTAGGAAATTCATTTGACGGAATCATACACAAGGATAAAAGGACAAGAAAAAATGATGAGATAAATCATGGAATAGGGTTAAAGAGTGTTCAAAATATTGCGGAAAAATATGGAGGACTTTTAAAAACTGATGTATCTGATAACTGGTTTGAAACATCAGTGATAATGTATGAAAAATAGAGGTAGCAATAAGTTACCTCTATTTTTTTTACAAAAAAGACGTTCTTTTTGACATTTACGTTTTTTTATTCTTATATTATGTATAATCAAGTCATAACTTGTTATGAAAGGAAGAAGATCATATGAAAAGAAATTTAATGAAACTCAGCACAAGAATGGGTAAGGTGTTTGCTGCATTGGCACTTTTGGTTACTGTATCAAACGTAAATTCTACATGCCTTTTCATCACTCACCAGCCTGAATTGCCTGCTGACGCAAAGGATCTTCGCAAGTTCTAATGTTTAAGAAAACTGCCTGCAAAATAACGCAACGTCTATGTGAAAAAGGTATTATATCAGAAAGCGATTTCGATTTGTATGAATACGGATTCAATATGGGGATAACGGTTTTACTTAACCTTATCAGCACTATAGTTATCGGCGTTATTGTGGGCAAGGTGTTTGAAAGCATAGCTTTCTTAGTTTTTTATATACCACTGAGAAGCTATGTCGGAGGATACCACGCTAGCACCCCGAGGAGGTGCTATTTTATTTTCATTTGAGGTTTTTCATACTTACTATGTTGGTATGAATAGAATTTGGGTTCATAATGAATGTAATTTGTCGACTAAAAGATCTAAAAATTTTGTAAAAAGAGTTAATCACAGGGACGGTAGTGCTTCAATAACAAAAAAATAGATAATAAAAATGTAACCATAAAGTATACAAAGAATAAAGACGGAAATTTATATCCTAGGTTCGAGAAATTTGCTCATCCAGAGCACCCTAATCCGATAAAAATGAAAGCAAAATTAACTGGTGTTTTTAGAAAAGATGTTAAAATCATTCGTAATGAAGCTGGTATAAAATTACCAAAAGATTATTCTTGGCACCATTTGGAAGATGAAAAAAGTGTGTTAATGGTTCCTTCCAAAATCCATTCACCAAGGTGTGGCGGATTTAATCATATGGGTGAAGCAACTAAAATAAGACACGGAATAATTTAAAGGAGGATAATTATGAAACTGGTCGAAGTTGGCGAAAAGCTAAGTAGCAAGGATATCAAGGAAATGGAGGGTGAACTGAATTTAAGCTTTCCAAAGGACTATAAGGACTTTTTGCTGAAAACAAACGGCGGAATGCCTGAGGATGAAGTGGAGTTCGATTTTATTGAGAACGGAACTTCCGACGAAGATGAGTTTGAGCAGGGCAGTGATATACACTATTTCTATGATGACAACGAGATAATGGAGTCATATGAGAATTTGGTGGACGAGGAACTTATCCCCGACGAATATCTGCCGATAGCCTGTGATTCTTTTGATAATCAGGTATTGCTGTGTTTGGGCAAAGGCGATAATTATGGTGCGATATATTTTGCAGACGCTGAAAGCGAAGAGAGCGAGGACTCAGGTTGGGTGCTGTCAAAGGTGGCAGACTCATTTACTGCGTTCTTGGGTATGTTAAGACCTGCGGAGGACTGATAAAAATGGAGGTAGTTATATGTTAAAAGATTACGTTAAATTCAGAGATATTGATGTGTCACGAATCGAACAGTATAAGGGCAGATTGCCTGAAGAATTGTTTGATTTTTGGAGAGAGTTTGGTTTGGGAACATTCTACAATGGTTACTTAAAAGCGATAGACCCGAACGAGTATATCGAACTTGTGCAGCAGTCATATTTTGACGGTGAAGTTACTATCCCGATATTTGCGACAGCATTTGGTGATATCATTACATGGGAAGATAACAAGTATATCGGGATACTCAAGTATAGATATCAAGATAGTGATATAATATCAACTGGATTTGAGGACTTTTTTGAGGAAGTTGAAGAGGGCGTCCTTGATGACGATTATTTCACTATCAAAAAGTATAACGCAGCAGTTAAGAAATATGGTGAACTGGAGTATGATGAGTGCTTTGGATATGTTCCGCTGCTTGCACTTGGCGGAAAAGAGTCTGTAAAAAACCTTAAAAAAGTCAAAATGCGTGAGCATATTGCACTTATAGCTGAACTGACAGACGGCATTTAAAACTATTTTACTTTAACAATATGGAGGTGTAAAATTGCCAAGCAACCAAGAAAAAGTTTCACAGCTTTTAGCGGCAAGGAGATATATAATAATCCTAAAACGGGAAAACAAGTAGTATATGATACAGATGGTAATTATTTTAGGATTGAAGACACAACTTTAACGGGAAAAAGAGTATACACTGATATTAATGGAAATCAAATTCCAAACAATAAAATTGTTAATGGAAAACAGATTGGTATTTCGAAATCTGAATATAATCAGTTGACACATTTTAATAATATTGATTAAGGAGATTGTTAAAATGAAACAAATGGCAGAAAGCAATAATTATCTTATACTCAATGAATATGAAAAAGTATTTCTCAAACTAAAAGCAGCATCTCAATTAATTTTAATTGGTGAATTCTATGGCGATCCAGATGTTGCTTTGATTTCAGACGATGAGACATACTGTGCTGTTGGTGGAGAAGGTGTGATTATTTATTATTTAAGAGATCCATTTGAGGAATTTTCCACCGATCACAAATCATCAAATCAATGGAAAATTTGGGGAAGAGACACCGATGAAGAAACAATGTGGGTGAGCAAAATAGATCAAATTGATAGTAAACATATTCGAGTTGAATTAGAAGATTCTGAAACCATACTATTGTCTATTTTCTAACTTGCGTTTTGAACCTATATATGAGAAGATTCTAAGCTTATTCATTTGGTAATCAACGGCGAAGAGATCATAACGACTGAAACCCACCCGTTCTTTGTAAAAAATCAAGGCTTTATCAAAGCAGGAGAACTAATAGTTGGTGATGAACTCCTTGATGTAAACGGAAATGTTCTTTTAGTTGAAAATTTTGATGTCGAGTTGACAGACGAACCTACCAAGGTGTATAATTTTCAGGTAGAAGATTTTCATACATGTCACGTTAGTGGTTTTAGCGTGTTGGTACATAATGCAAGTGATTTATATGCAAGGAGATCATTTAGACGCAGTGCAAGACAAAAAGTAGAAAGTGAGGCACCAAGAAACTCTAACGGAAAAATGAAATGCCCAACTTGTGGAAAAGAAATACCTGATAAAATAACAATAAATACCAAGAATGGTCCGGTTGATAGAATAGGTTATGACCTTGATCATTATCCAGAGACTTGGGCTGAGAGAAAGGTAAAATTACAATCATTAGAAACAACTCCTACAAGAACAGAAGTTTTAGACTGTTATAATTCAGATTTGAGAGTTCAGTGTCATGAATGCAATATAAAACATATATTTGAAGGAGTGAAAGGAGATTTTGCTGAATGAGTTTAGGTGAAAGTATACTTGACCATTATGAATTGTTTTTAGGAAAATATATAGGTGTAGATAAATATACAAGCGGCGAATACGTTATACAACTTTTGGGATTTGACAGAACGTTTAAAGATTGTTTAACATTCGCATCTTTGGGACTGTCAAATTATTCGAATTTAATTAATAATTCATGTGAAGTAATTATGCCAGTAGATGATGATTATGATAATTGTGCTGTTGTATTTGCGAATGCTTTATTTTATGTTCTTCAACAACAAATGGATTTTGGCAGAGGTACAATAATTGAAGGTCTAGATAACATAATTGCAGATTTTTCAAAAAGGCATAATAAAACAGCGATTTATTTTACGGAATCATATGTTTTACCAGAAGAATTTTCAAAAATTGAAGATCACTTAAAAATGTATATAGCGTTTTTTATTTCAGAAAAAGAACTTGAATTTATTCATAACTATGGTTGCGAAGAATTTGAAAATTTACTAGAAAGTTCAAAAGCTGATATAATAAATCTTAACAGGGAATCTATAGTGTGAAAAAACCGCTGAGAAAACAGTTGTTGAAACTTACATAAGAGAAGATAATAAGCTTATTCATTTGGCGATCAACGGCGAAGAAATTGTTACGACTGAAACGCACCCGTTTTATGTGAATGATCGTGGCTTTGTCAATGAAGGAGAACTTGCAATCGGTGATGAACTTCTTGATTCTAATTGCAATGTTATTTTGGTTGAAAATTTTGATGTTGAGTTGACAGGCAAGCCTGTTACGGTGTATAATTTTCAGGTAGAGGATTACCATACATATCACGTTAGTGGTTTTGGTGTGTTGGTGCATAATGCTGGCGATGATTATGCTAAGCCTACTGAACCATATAATAAAAGAAAACATTATGGCAATACTCCAACGAAGAAAGACCGGCAGGTTGTGGGTGGTTCTCCAGATCATGATCCCCCATTGGTTAAACGATATTATGAAGGAGACCCTAGTACAGGTGAAAAGCCAGGTTATCAAATGACCGCCAGTGAACGAAGGGCAAGTGCATAAGATCGTAGTCGGATGAAGCCAGCAACTAGGTTAGAACAGAATTCGCAAGGTGGACGAATGTCACATTATTCAAAGGAGATGAAGAAAAAGTATGGACTTGATAAAAAAGATTGAAGAACATTATCTAATAAATTGGGGTGAGTGCGCAGAGTATATTTTTAATGATAAAGAACCTATTCATAATTTGTTGCCATTTTTTAAAGTGCTGAAATTTAAACCCAATGAAAAAAGAAATTCATGGATATATGCAACTTGCGGGATGTCAGGGAAAGACAAAGAGCAAGGATTAGAATTATTTATACTAGCTCCAACCGAGAATAACTTTTTAATTAATTTGCTTGTAGCTATAGCACATTATTATGCTAGCGGAAATATGCTTGGTTTAGGACACACGGTTAATTTTGGCTGTGCTTGGTACGAAAAATCTAGATGTGACCATGGTTTAATTTCATTGCCTTACTTAGACGGACCAGAACTTGAGTGGTTAGAAACTAAATCTATGAACATTAGGTTTTTATGGCTTATACCAATAACTGAGGAAGAATTACGATATAAAAAAGAAAATGGCTTAGAAGCATTAGAAAATATATTTGAAGAAACTGAATTTAACTATATTGATCCATTTCGTGACAGTGTAGTATAAGGCTAAAGTCATTTCAACAGACCCCGAAACCTTTGAAATTGCCGAGAAAACAGTTCTTGAAACCTACATAAGAGAAGATTCTAAGCTTATTCATTTGGTGATCAACGGCAAAGAGATCATAACGACTGAAACTCACCCGTTTTATGTGAATGATCGTGGCTTTGTCAACGCAGGAGAACTTGCAGTCGGTGATGAATTGCTTGACTCAAACAAAAACATTCTTTTAGTTGAAAAATTTAATGTCGAATTGACAGACGAACCTGTTACGGTGTATAATTTTCAGGTAGAAGATTTTCATACATATCACGTTAGTGGTTTTAGCGTGTTGGTACATAATGCAAGTAATGAATATAAAACAAAGACTGTCCGTACCGCCAAGGGAGAAGAAAAAATTCCCATTGTTGATAAACCAGGCTCTCCTTCTTGGAAACAAGCAGTTAAAGAATTAAGATCTGCTAGAAAAAAAGGAAACAATTATATTGCTTCAAATAGACAGCAAGCGGAACAACTTATAAATGAAGCAATGCCTGATTTGCCTAAAGCAGAAACATATGCAACAAATGCACCAAAATCTAATTATCAAATTCACCCTATTGATAATGAATATAACATGCCACATATTTGTTATCATGATTGGGCAAAGGGAAAACATAATGGCTCTGCAGGACATATATTTTGGGAGGAATAGATATGGATATAAAAGAATTTAAATATGCTTGGAGATATACAAGCGAAAATTATGCGCTATTCTCTCCAAAGCAGCTATCAGAAATGAATGTTGTTAATGAAAACAAAGCAGTTGAAATTTGGAATAGTATATGCGATAATGAAATACTTCAAAAAAGTTCATATGTTCAAATGATGATTGATCATAAACTGACTGTTTTCATAGGTGACTGTGGTTGGGGCGATGAATCAATGGAGAGAGTAACTCAACAAAAATTAATGAGTTTATTCGAAAAAAGTATTTCAGACAAAGTAACATTGTTATATGATCATACTTCAGCAATAAGCATTACAGCATCTATTTTTTGTGAAAAATGGTCGGATTTTTGTTATCCTTCAGATGTGCTTCTTATTGTAAATAACAATATTGTTCTATTGTATTATGAAGATACATTATACGGACCTTTAGAATCCTTTGAAAATATAATATAATTACTATTTACAGAACATTTTTATCAACGATTTTGCAGGTACACCGATTTGAACTGTAAGTGTACTTGCTTCAACTGAAACGCACCCGTTTTATGTACAATGTAGAGGGTTTGTTGAGGCTGGTAAGCTGCTTGTTGGCGATAAACTTCTTGATGTAAACGGAAACATTCTTTTAGTTGAAAATTTTGATGTCGAGTTGACAGACGAACCTGTTAAGGTTTATAATTTTGAGGTAGAAGATTTCCATACTTATCATGTTAGTGGTTTTGGAGTGTTGGTGCATAATGCAAATGATTATGCAAATCCTCGTACACAAAATACATCTGATCTGGATATTCAAAAAAATCAAGGAAACTAAATATGATGGAACAATAAGAACTGGTGGAAGAAGTGGAGGTTCAAGACCTCTTGAAGGCCAGCCGAATACCTATGTGAATACAGAGAGTGGACATAAATTGGTTTATGGGGCGGATGGTAGATTAAATTTGGATATTTCTACAAAGAGAGTCAAAGCAAGAGTCTATGATATTGCTCCGAACGGGCACTTATATCCACGTGATATGAAATTAATTGGTCCTGTTCCAAGAGAATTATTAGAAAATCGGTGATTAAAATGAAAATATATAAAAGCATAGTTGATGAGAGGATACTACATGATTTCTCTAAAATACAGGGCAGGTCTTTAATGAATCATGTTGCTAATTCATACGATATTGAAACGGCAATTAGTTTTGCTAGTTTGTTTTGTCCAGAGATCATTGAAGTTGATGATTGTATATTTATTTCTGAGTTCTATAATGGAAATATCATGGAATTAAGGAAACTTTATAAAAATACTAAAGATATTGAGATGTTCGTCAATAGTTGGTCATTGCAAAGTTTAGTCAAAGAATGTGACGTTATAAATAGTTCAGGTGACTATATTGAGGAGTTTGCAAAGGCAATTCAGTATTTTTGGCAACTCAGAGTTAATTCGCTTTTCCCAAGCAGAGATATCGTAGTAGAAATTGGCGAAGAAATTATGGGCGAGGAAGGACTGACAGTTACGTTATATCAAAAAGGTCAGCCTAAGTGATGCAAAAAAATATTACAGTAAGACGTCTAATTAAAATATTTCACACCTACCGTGTTGACTTCTTTTGTGTGCTGGTACATAATTTTGGTAGAAAATATTCTCCTGCTAAGGACTTTAAGAGGGGTAGATTTTGATTTTAATAATACAAAACCTGCTGATACATCGGGTCAACACGATTTAATAGTAAAGTAATGATATAACGAGGTAATATTTTATGCAAAATGATATAAAAAAAGCGATAGAAGATATATACATAAACGGAAATACAGAATTATTTATTTCAAAGTGCAGGGACACAGTTGATTTTCTTGATGAACTATTGGAAAAAATAAAGACCAAATCTGAAAATGTTGAGAAGTTTTTTTATTCAAACGAGCCTTCTTCGGAGATTAGAATTGTTGTAAATAGGTGTTCTTTTTCAGAAGGTGAAATTGAATATGTTTCTCTGCTGCAAATAAACAAAATAGTTAAGTACTTCTATCTTCAAGATGAATTTTCTATTGACAGTCCAGATCCTGATGGAATGGATTTATATCTTGCTGGATTCAGAAATGAGCCGTATAGTAAAAAGCAATTTGATGTTGATGAAACGATTTGCAATTATCTCACAGAAAAAGGTTATTCAAGATTATATATTAATGATATGGACGAAGTATATCCAGGTATAAAAAAGTTTAAAGACAGAGAAGAAACTAATCAAATGACTGTGGGAAATGCGTTGTTTATGGATATGTGGGAATTATGTAACAGTGATTAGATATTAGTTACGCAGATAACTCAAAGTTTCCAACGGTGTATAATTTTCAGGTGGAGGATTTCCATACTTATCATGTTTGTACATTGGGCGTGTTGGTGCATAATGCTAGCAAGGATTATTCAGGGAAAAAGGCTGAAACCGTTACCAAAAATCAAGAAAATGGGAAGAAGTTTGAGAAAGAACAATTTACTAATTTGAAAGAAGCTCACCCTGAAGCAGAAACACAAGTTTCAGTAAAGCCAATGGATTCGAATGGAAATGCCATGAAAAATGGTGGAAATTACCTCGATGGTATTGCTTTAGATTCAGATGGAAATCCTTTTATTGAAGAGTATAAAGCGAGTCAAACTGCAACATACACATCTAATCAAAAGGCTAATGGATTTGATACAGGAGCTTTAAATAAAGATCTTGTAGTTACTGGAGAAGGTGGTGGTGTTTTTAAACCTGGAGATGTAATTCCTGAAGGTACACCAATCAATACGATTAGAGGTAAATAAAATTTCATTTAACCAAATTTAAAACAGGAAGTGAAATATATGGCTGTTACAGATGTAAATGTTATTGATGGAATAGCATTTGATGATGATAATAAAACCTTAATTATGGAAATATATGATCATTTGCATTTTGAGGGTAAGTTTGAATTTGATCATATTGTTATATTACAAGATAAGCTCAATACATATTTGTGGTATATTGAGAGTAAGCAATATGCAGATATTTATCCAGATAAGCAATTTGATAATTTTGTAATAAATATTCACTTTCGTTATGAAATAACGGAAAATTGTAAGAAATATATTAATGTGTCAAATCAAAAATTATCTGTTTTGAATATTAAAATAGTATCATATTTGAATACGTTTGACACTGAGTGACTTTAATGCGGCTTTGCATGAGAGTTCTATATACAATGTAGCTCAGACGACTATAGCAAGTGTAGCTGTTTTCACCGGCGGAATGAACAGCGGATTTAACAAGGCAGCTAACAGTGCAGGAGTTAAACCGTCATGTTTTGTGGCGGGAACGCTTGTCATGGCGGTTGCCGGAATGGTTGCCATAGAAACGATAAAGTCAGGAGATAAAGTCATTTCAACAGACCCTGAAACAATGAAAACTTCTCCTAAAACTGTCCTTGAAACATATATAAGAGAAGATTCCAAACTAATTCACCTAGTTATAAATTGAAATACATCATGATAATCAAAATCCCAATGGACCATTTTATGAAAAAGCTCAAACTGATCATCGACTAAGTGGTAATTATAAAAAAATCGCCCTCACTATAATGAAGGAAGTAAAATTAATCGTGCTCAATGGCGTCAGCAAAAGAAAAATTATTGGAAAAATGAGTGGGATTCGGGAAGGTGGAAATAAATGAATAATTATAAGTATTTTAGTGATGTCTTAAAGAATGGATACTTCACAGAAACACCATGTCAGTTTTGTGGAAGTTCTGAACATTGTCTTGAAGGATCTTTTTTTGACAGAGATGACAATCTTGTATCTATATGTCTCAATTGCTTTGATAAACGAAAAGTAAGTGTAGATATTCCTAGCTATATAGCAGACAGAGTTGTAAAAAAACAAAATGAAAAAGTAACTGAATTGAGTTTTTGTCCACCTGTACCTTGGATTCAAAATAACGATTGGCCTGTTTGCTGTGATGATTATATGACATATATAGGTGAGTGGGAAAGGGAAGATTTTATCAAAAATTCTACAAACGGTGATGGATTGTCTTTACTAAAAGAACTTTTGATTGATGAACTAAAGAATAATGTTGAAAGTTACGAAGCACTTTGGGCGGATTTAGGATATGAAACTGCTGCATTTGTTTTTAAATGTTCAAAATGTGGAAATAAAGTGGTTGTATGTCAAGATTATTGATGATATCATTTTGTAGATTAAAAAGGAGAAGATTATGGGACTTATAGGAATAAAGGCTGCAAAAAATGATTTTAATGCAGCTATAGCAAAAATCGTAAGAAAATATAGGGATATGTCACTGTCTGAGATCAAGAAGATAGTGTTGGAGGGTAATTATTTATATGAGTGTGATTATGTTGATGAGCAGGGTGTCAAGGCGATACTGTCTATTAATTAGGAGCTGAATAAGAGCGGGATAGCGACTGTTATTTACGAGCACGACCGGATAACGGACCGTGAATTTTTAAATAACTTGCTAGGCTCATATGCTGAAACTGCGGAGCAGGTAGAGGAAGAAATGGACAGAGAGGCATTGTTAGAAAAAAATCTCATGTGTTTGTGACGTGCTTGCTGAAGTTAATGGTTTTGATAATATTTCTGATTTTTATTATCTAAAAAAAATATTGCCGAACTAATAAAAATAAAGAAACTTTGTAAAAAGCATTCCGTTAATAAGTATGTGAGTATGGACATAAAAATTTTCTTATAAGGCACAAAATGCAAAAGTGTTTGAACTTTAACAGAACCTGATGAAAATTATAAGGAAATATTGGGAATGGCACTGTTAAGAAAATCAAATAAGGAGAAAATAAGGCAATCAAATGAGAATAAAACATTTTGGTGGAACTGAATATGCAAATAATATTTCTGAATTTTCGGAAATATTACAAAAAAGGTATGGCAATGATGTCAACGAGTTTTGGATCACTAATGATACTCAAGATAATCCTTGTTTAGTGATATTGGTAAACAAAGAAATGGCGAACATCACTTATTTCCCAGATGGGGAATCACTCGGTTTTCAGTCAGTTGGTTGCCAAACCGGTCAGACCAATGAATATTGTATTTTTTATACTAATACACCTGAGGAAGAAATTGAAATCAGCAGAGATTCAATTATCTCAGTAAATAAAGCTTTCGAGGCAGCCAAAAAATTTTTTTATAAACGTGAAATGCCAGATAATATTGAATGGGCTGAAAATTAAAGGTTTACAATTTTCAGGTGGAGGATTTCCATACTTATCATGTTTGTACATTGGGCGTGTTGGTGCATAATGCGGGAAAGAATTACGCTTCCTTAGAACCAGATAAGTATACTGAACTTACACAATCGGAAGTAAAGGATATATTAAAAGAACGAGGATTAGATGAGCGAACAGCTCAGAATCTTATAGATTCGTTTGATGGACCTATTTATAAAAGAGAAGGTTTCGAAGGGGAAACATTTACGATTACGGAATCAAATGCCGGAGAAGCATCTGGAGTATTTGTTACAAGAGAATCTGCAGGTGCAACTCCTACAGAAAGAATTAATAACTTGGCACTGCCGCCGAATAATACTGCGATGGCTGAAAGCACAGTGCAACTAACAAGATCGCAGATTTTGCTTGAGGGAAAGGTAGCTGCACAACCTGATTGGACAGTTATTGCTGATGATGGTATACCGAGGAGCGGTGGCGGTTGGCAAGTTGTTACTGACGGTGGAAAATACAATGGTGCGATTGAGAGGTAAATCTAAAATGAAAGATAAATTACTTAAATTACATGACTATCTATTAAGTAATGGTTATATAAAAGATGCCGATAGAATATACAGTATACTTGAAGAATATGAAAATGAAAATAAATTGTCCGATCTTTCCGCTCAAAAACTGATTGTTATGTGTAATCCGAAATATCTTGGAAACTATTATATTCGCGAATTTGATGATTTATACAAATGGTGGAATTTTCTGGCTGAGATTGTTTCGGGTATTAGATAATAATTTTAATATATATCAGTTGACCACCCGTTCTATGTAAAAGATAAGGGCTTTATCAATGCAGGTGAACTTAAAATTAATGATGAGCTCCTTGATTCTAACGGTAACATACTTTTAATTGAAAATTTGGCAATTGAGTTGACAAAAAACCTACTGTTGTATACAATTTTCAAGTTGAAGATTTTCATACTTATTATGTTGGTGGCTTTCGCATACTTGTACATAATGCAGGGGATGCATATAAACGTCCATCGGGTTATCGTAAAGGCGTTAGGGATAAAACATGGGAAGAAGCAAAGGCGAATTCTCCTGATGAAATTGTTCGTGATCCTAAAACAGGAAAACCAATTAACCCCAATGAGCCTTGGAATATGGGGCATAAACCTGGTTATGAGTTTAGAAAACATCGAGCAAGTGCACAGGAACGTGGTATAGACAGAAAACAGTTTTTAGATGAACACAATGATTCGTCCCACTATCGCCCAGAACTTCCAAGTTCAAATAGAAGTCATTCTTGTGAAGATATGACAGATCAATATTTAGGACCATGATTTTAGCTTATTTGTCATAAGCTTGAATTGGTAGTTAAATAACTATTATTGCATCAGTTGGTATTTAAAGTATGTATATAACAACATAAATTTTTGGAGGTGAAATATGGAAAATATGCAAAACAAAAAAGAGATTTTTAAAATCATTCACGAGGCCGTAAAACTAACACCGAAGGTTATTTCATATTCTGATGAAACCGAAAGTCATAAGATCGATATATACATTGGTGAAAATAGGCCAGATGTTGGTCTTACAACATATTCAACTATTGGTTTGTCAGAGTATCCAATAGAAATTGTGGATAGACAAGGAAGAGAAATCAGAGTGGAATTTATAGGTATGTGCACGAGTGAGTTCACAAGTTTTCCTAATATATTAGCGTCCTGTGCGTTCAATATTATCAAGGATCATTATTCGTACACTCCTGGGATGGTGAACATGAATGTTATTGATGATTATTATAAAAACTTAGAAATGAGGCATATTTATTACACTATCCCGTCATACTGGGAGGATTTGCAAGGCCATCTTATTGACGGTCATATAGTAAACTGGCTGTTTGCAATACCTATCTCGGACAATGAACTGGATTATTTAAACGAAAATGGTGTAGACGCTTTTGAAGACTTGTTGGAAAGCAATGATACTGAGGTATATGATTTGTATCGAAGGTCTATCATCTAAATGACACCCTATTGTGAACAGCGAAGAAGTCGTTACAACTGTTGACCACCCGTTCTATGTAAAAAAATCAAGGCTTTATCAAAACAGGAGAACTAATAGTTGGTGATGAACTCCTTGATGTAAATGGAAATGTTCTTTTAGTTGAAAATTTTGATGTTGAGTTGACAGAAGAACCTGTTAAGGTTTATAGTTTTGAGGTAGAAGATTTTCATACTTATCATGTTGGTGAGTTTAGAATACTTGTACATAACGCAGATTACAAAATTACATTATCAAGAGAAAAGTATCCAGAGTCTGCAAAACACATTGAGGATGCAATAAAAAATGGACAATCGAGGGAACTTACAATAAATAGAAGTGAAGCAAAGTCTAATAGAAAAGCGTCACTAAAGGGAATTAGCAAAGTTCCAGGTAAGGATTTGGATGAGTATCCTTTTGCAATGTGTAAAGAAGGAGGCAAAGGGGCTCATGTTCGTGCAATCAAAAGATCCGATAATAGAGGTTCAGGTTCTTTTATTGGGCATAAACTAAGGGGTCTCCCCGATGGGGCTACATTTGAAATAATAATTGTTGATTAATGGAGGTTAATGAAAATGCAGGAAAATAATAAACTGTGGCTAGAGATCAAGGAAATGTTTGAAACGTCACAGACAGGGGTAACGATATTTAATGGTGCTGGGTCATACAGTGCTAAAATATGTGATATGCTTAGAATAACTTCTGCGTCTGCTATGGGTGCTGTCATGCTGAACACATCAGGAGTTGTATTTGATGATTGGATAAGACTTTATGGCGGTGATACATCTGATAGGGTAGGCATATCTAAAATAAATTTGCTGTCTAAAAACGGTACACCTGAGAGGGTCAAACAAATGCTTATCGTTGCCACTGATGTTGTGGGCGGTATATTTGCGATCAATTCAGGCAAATTTGATGAGGGCATAGGCGATGTGTGGTATTTTGCTCCTGATACTTTGGATTGGGAGGACCTTGAGTTAAGATACTCTGAATTTATTGCCTGGCTCGCTCAGGGGAATATAGATGAATTTTATAGTTCAATGAGGTGGACAAATTGGAGAGAATCTGCAAAGAATGTGGAATTTGATAAAGCCATTTTGATATATCCGTTCCTTTGGTCCGAAGAAGTTAACATTGAAACCGCATCAAAATCAATAGTTCCATTTGACGAGTTGTTTGCTACAAACATGGAATATAGAGAAAAGTTTGGCATTGGCGATTAATAGATCTTAATTGGAGATTAATTTCTGAACTAATAGTTGGTGATGAACTCCTTGATGTAAACGGAAATGTTCTTTTAGTTGAAAAATTTAATGTCGAGTTGACAGATAAACCTGTAAAGGTGTATAATTTTCAGGTAGAGGATTTCCATACTTATTATGTCGGAGAAAACAATATTCTTGTTCATAATGCTGGGAAAGAATATAAAATTCCTAAATCTGGGACAGGGAAAGAGAAAGCAACAGACATTCCTAGCCGATTTAAAGGTGAACGTCCTTATATAAATGAATCTGGAAAAGATTTTGCAAAACGTTTATGTGATGAAGCATTTGGTAAAGGCAATTATGATACTGGTCCTAAATCTGATTATAATAGGTTGAAAAAATATGGCGACAGAGCCTTTACTAATCCAAAAAAATAGGAGCAAAGTTATGGCAAAATATTATTTGACAAAAATCATTTATAATGGATTAACTTATTTTTTGATATGGTATAGCAATGATGAAGATGGGTTCTTACTTTTTGATCAACAACTGTTAGTTTTTTTTAGTGTCGAAGAAGCAAATACATTTGCGGATAAAGAACATATTATTTTTGAAAAGGGAATAACAGTTTTTGATCTATCTGAAATTATCGAGTTAATAAATAATGTGGAAATATCGCAAAATTGTCGAATTTTGATAGATATATGGCATTTTTTTAGTGATTTATCAAAATCGCTAAATGAAGAATTTATAGGAGACTATAATGATGAAGAAATCATCGATATTTATAACAAGTTGTTCTATGGAAGTAATTTGGAACTTTTGAAAAATGAAGAATATCATCCTAGTTTCAATGTTGATGAAAAACATAAATGCTGGGAGATTTTTGAAAGTGGGTTATCGATACTTAACAAATATCTTAATGATGATTTCAGTATGAAATAAGGAGGAAATATGTTTAGTAAATTTTTAGACTTTGTGAAAGAAGAAAAACACTATGATTTTGATAGTAGCGAACAATTTTTAAAATCAATGGGAGGAAGATCGTTTCTAAATGGTATGTATCGAATTTTTGATGAAAAAAGTATACCGAAATGGAATGATATAGTTAAAAAATCATTTCCAAAATACAAAAATCAAATAAGTGTCTTTGGGTATGACTGGTTGGGAAGAATTTTTGCTCTTGATACGCAAAGAGATGTAGTTTTGATATTTGAACCAGGTACAGGAGAGATACTTAATACAGAAGAAAACTTTGTGAATTTTCATGATAGTGAGATACCACAATATCATGACGCTTGCTTGGCGTCTGAGTTCTTCACTGAATGGTTTGAGGCAAATGGCAATTTTGTTTTGCCTCACAATAAATGTGTGGGTTACAAAGTACCACTATTCCTCAATGGGGAAGATGACATAGAAAATCTTGAAGTATCCGATATGGAAGTATATTGGGAAATAATGATGCCATTAATGAATCTTTAATCAATATTGGCATATTTGATATCAATTTACGGAGGTGTAAAAATGCCAAGCAACCAAGAAAAAGTTTCACATATTTTAGATATTATTAGGAGTTGTAGTAAAATACAACTGTATAAACTCTGACTATTATTGAGAGCAATGACGATTTTTACGACGAGTACTACTACATGAAGCCCGAATGTGAAAAAAGCCGTTGGGAGAAATTCAAAGACGGTTGCAAAAAAAGTCGGCGAGTGGTGCAAGAATCATGGGAAAGAGTTGGTTATAGGTGCTATATGTATTGTTATTGGTGCTGTTTTAACCGTATTGACAGGTGGCTCATTTTTAGCAGCACTTGGTATAGGATTTAAGGCAGCTGCAATGGCAGGGTCTATATCTGGTGGGATTAGTGTGATGAGTTCACTGATAGTTTCGATTTTCAGTGGAGATAGTTTTAAAACGATTTTGGGAAAAGTGTTAAGATCATTTGTAGATGGTTTCGCTAGTGGATTTATGTGGGGTGGAATTCTTGCTGGTGGTGCGCAGACAATATCTGCAATATTATAATTTTCTAGAAGCGGTACATTGATATTTGGCGGTGAACAACTGCAATTATTCAAGCCAAATAATTTCTCAGGTAAAACTTTGGGTAAAATAAAAATATGGTCTCCAAACGGACTTAATAACCCTAATTCTGGTGGAACATTATTTAAAATTGGAAAAACTTTCAGATTGGATTTTGAGGCTGGAAAACAACTTTTTCATACGCATATTACATATAATTTATACAATAGTATGCCTAATTTCATGAAATCCATGAAATGGATATTTGATCCCGCTAAACGTGATGTACATGTTAGATTGACTTCAATATTAGGAGGAGTAATAGGTGTTACGCAGAAAGAATGATCAAAAGAAAAAAGTGAAACAAGCATTTATAAATGGTGATGTTTCTACAAAGTTATTAACAAAAATAATTAAGCTAGCACCTTCTTTTTTCTTTCTTGAAATTTGCGATATTTGCAAGAATGATGAATTAACAAAAATTATTACTAATTCTAAGCAAACATATGCATCATTGATAACTAAAAACGAAAATACCGATATTGTTATTGTAGCAAATAATGACTTTTTTAATATATCTGTCAATTTATTGTTTAAAAGCTTATGTGAAACTATAGTTATATATTTTCCTTTTGAAAATATTACGTTTCAACAATTTCTTTATAATTGTGAACCGTACTCAAACAATCCGCAAAAATCAGCTATTATAAAAGGTCTATGTTATATGATCTGTACATGGGTAACAAATGAAAATAGATTATATTTTCATTTTGATAATTTTAAGGGTATAAAAACGTTTGAAAAAATTAAAACGTTAATTTGAAACAATTATATAAATTTAATTTTTACCACAAATTCATTAAGAAAAATTGAATCTTTTGAATAACATTAATGAATACATTTCCGATGTTGTGACTATTGACTAAAATGTGGCTGATGCTATTGATTTTGCAATTGCTCTAAATGTGCAACATGGTTCTAATTATGAGAATATTGAATTACATTTTGGATTCTCACGAGAAGAAGGAAATCTTTTTAATGGGGAAAATTCTCCAACTGTTGAAGAGTTTAAAAGGAGAGCAAATGAATTGGGTTCGGAGGTTATGAAAGATTTTGTTCATGAGGCATTACAGTATGTTGAATTTAACGATAATTTAGACATTGTGGATTTTGCTAATGAAAGTACTGATAGAATGATATCCTATAGTGGAGATATTATTTCGACAAGGTATGACGATCAGGATTTTTTATCTGATATTGATCCGAATAATATACAGTATAAATTTGAGAAAAGTGACAGTAATTTTCTCAAAGTTCAACAGGAATTTAATAAGGCTGTAATGGATGGCACAATCAATCCTAAATCGGAGTTCATATCAAATAATGGTGGTATTGATCAAATTCGCAATAATATAAATTACGATGTTAAATCTACTTTGGGTGCTTATATTGATGGTGAACTTGTAGGAGAAAAAAGAAGAGAGCAGATAAATATAAACAGCATATTGATGCCTTTATAACATTTTTGCAAGATTAACTTAATGAGGGATTTGTTTATAATGAAACATAAAACCATATTTTCTACGATGATAATTATTACTTGTATTCTTATAATATTTTTGGCTATTGTAATAGGTTTCGGAATATGGTTCTTAAGCAGTGATAATGAAACAGAGGCTGATTTACAGTGGAAACGAAAAACCATTAACGATTGTATTAATCAAACAAGTCAGAATTATGATGAGATACGTGAGTTGGTTTGTGATCCGGGTTCTGATGTTGCACTTTTGGGACACGATTATGATTTGCTCAGCAAATTAACGAATCTTGAAACAATTACTATTGTCGGAATCAGTGACGCTTCAGATGCACAGAACTTTTTTGAAGAGTTAACTAAACTAAAAAAATTAACTTCTGTTAATATTGTAGATTCACCTATTGGTTCAATAAGAAAGCTGGCAGATATCAGAAGTCTATCAAGCTTATGCATTAGATCAAATCCTTATGGGGGTGCTCGTTTTAAAATTGACGATATTAACTTGCTCGGAACAGAGGGAAGCTTCAAGAATTTAAAATCGTTGGAATTATACGATGTTCAAATTGAAACCTTACCGGATTTATCCGAATTAACGGAATTGAAATCACTTTCAATTTCAGGAGCTGATTTTACCAAGCTGGATGATGAAAGTGTTAATTGGGAGAATATTGTATCCCTCAATATAAATTCTACGAATATACACTCAATTGATAAAGAGATTATAAATAAACTTTATAATCTAAAAGCTTTAGATGTTTCTTATTGTAATATTACAGACATAAGCTTTGTGTTAAACTTACCAAAATTAGAAGAGTTCTCATATTTAGGGCATGATACTCATGGAATTGATTTGAAATGCTTAAATGAACATCCAAATTATGATGAAGCTTGGATGAAAGATTAAATTTGATATTTTTAGCAGATATTTCAAAACTCTTCGCAATGGTCTTGTGGGTGGATATATAGAAGGTTTTTTTGAGAATATTGGTCAAGGCGGAATTGATGCAATAAAAGATTAAAGGAGTGAACTGTTGATTGAGAACTAAAAACAATTATTTTGAGATTAGACATAATGGATATGTCTTACTGTTTTTAGTAGCCGTACTTTTTTCTTTTGTAATTATACTTGAAATAATTGATTTTGTTGAACACTCTTTTAAAGCAAATTGGTTTATGTATATAGGATTACTTGTTTTTTGTGTTTTGCTTTCTTTTCCTGTATTATTCACTACTCTGAAAATTAAAGTACGAAAAGATGAAATAATGGTTGTTAAAACCTGCGGTATCCGAATAAAAATAACAACTGATGAGATAAAAAAAGTTACTATTATAAAACCGGATACAGTTGATCAAAAAACCAATATTGTTACACGAATAAAAGTATATGCGGGTATACGAAAGTTTTACGTAGACAGCAAAATGAAAAATTATGATAAATTCTTGAATTTCATAACAGAAAATGTTGATGACCAAATAATAGAATATAAGGTTAATTGGATTACAAAATCTAGACCTTAAAAATTGTAATCAGCGTTTGCAATGTTGACGATGTAATTAGTTCTATAAAAGCGTCTACACAGACTCAGGAAAATAAGATCGACGCTTTTGATAATCTCAAAAAAGATGTAAATGAGTTTGTTTCCGATGTTGTGATTATTGACCAAAATGCGGCTGATGCTATCAATAAAAGCAAGAATGACTTTTATGAAAAATATGAATACTTAAAACCGGACTGTGAAAAAAGCTGGTTGGAAGAGAAATGGGATAGTGCTTGTGAGTGGTGCAAGGAGCATTGGAAAGAGATTCTCATCACAGTAACAATTGTAATAGGAGCAGTATTAGCTATAGCAATGGTAACAAGTGTTTCAAAGCTAGCTAATTTTGGAACTAGCAATCAATTATTAATTAACATTCCAAGAACTTTTGAATTTACATCAGGTTTATCAAGTCTATTTTCATTAAATGAAAGCATCATAAATTGGTTAAAGGAGAAGTGATAATTGAAAATGCATATGGAATTTGTAACAGTAGGCAAAGCAAGTAGCGATAAAATTCATGTAAAATATAATGATAAAATAGCAACATTTCATGGAGAAATAGGAATAGATTATTTTTTGGTGCTTGCTAATAAAATAGAGTGGTATCCAAATAAAAAAGCAACAATTAATGAAAAAATAGAATTGATGACTATAGCAAACAAAACCTTTTTGGGTGAGAAACGGTTGTATTTTATAGCAGATGATGCAATATGGTTTGATTGGAAAGGTTCTCCATTAATTGTTATAGAAAATAATATTATAAAATCAATAAAAATATCATGTGTTTGTGAAGTACTAGCTGAAGTTGATGAGTTTAACGATATTTCCGATTTTTGTTATCTAAAAAAATATATTGCTGAATTAAAAAAAGCAAAGAAACTTTGTAAAAAACACTCCATTAATAAGTATGATGGTTATGGACATAAAAAATTTTATTATAAGTGTACAAAATGTAGAAGTGTTTGGGCTTTAACAGAACCTGACGGCAATTTTAACGGAAGATTGGAAAAACTATAGGTTTATAGCTTTAGACACGATAAAATATATGATCAATTATATTTCCAATCAAAAGTGTGGAATTGAAAAAATAAGCAGTAAAATAGCGGAATATATTTTACGTTTTGATAGTGCTGATAAGAGTAAGTACGTTTTTTTACGATAAGTATGAATACTTAAAAACCGGATATTGAGGATGGAGAATGGTGAGATCATGTATGAGGCTTTCAGAGATGCGACTGACGGAACTGCAGGGTGGTCATTCTCAGATGAGACTTACATAGCAACATTAGACTGGAAGGAGAAACAATAAATGAAAAAAGTCATCAGCCTTATTTCGAGCTTAGTATTGGTGATATCTCTGAGTAGTTGTGCCATTAAAGAAACGCCTATCATAAACGGTGTTGAGTATAAATACAACGATCAGTTCTACGCAGATACGGTAGATCAATTATTGACATACATAGACGATGGGGATAAAGACGGCGTAAAATCCTTACTGTGTAACGGTCTGAAAAATTCAGATGGTATTGACGCTGATATACAAGCGCTGATTGATGGATTTGAAGGCGATATAATTCGCACGACAGAGTATGAAAAGGATACTGTGAGCGCCAGTTCTTCAGGGAAAAATTATACCAGTGCTTTTCTTTCCAGATCATTTTATATTATCACGGATAAGCAAAAATATGGGGTATATATAGCAGTTTGTCCCATCGATGAAAAGCATGATGATGGGGAAGATCTGGTCGGCGTTTATAACATATCCATAAATACTTTGGATTATGAGTCCGGTGATATCGAGTGTAATACTGCCAATACTATTGAAATTGCAGACCATAACTGCTGCGTTGCTTCCGGTTATGGCGACAGCCGCAGTTATTTAGTGGCTCAGACGGGCAATAAGTACGAAGTTATAGATATTTACAGGATAATCACTCCACAAAGTATTGTAAAATATGATGATATAACCGCATGGAACAGCAGAGATTTTCTGAGCTTTAAGGAAAAATTCGGCGCTCCGTATGCCGAATCTCTTGACAATGACAAGGAACATGTTTTAGCCGATGTATATATGTATAAAATTTCAGACAGCAATAAATATGCGATCGTGGCTGTTGGCAGAGATGACGGCTCGATCAATGCGCTGTCTGTTAAGGATATAGACAGCCGTTGGAGCGAAGATAATAAATATGAATATATTTTAGAGAATGAATAGATTAATGGCAAGGAATTAAATAACAAATGAGCAGCGAAATAATCGGAACAAAATTCAAGTACACGGTATTAACATT